>Ga0306920_100001642_pt1 | contig 27819 bp, 25 predicted proteins | sample flu12Cox44000170_FD_204666 | JGI IMG/M metagenome (GOLD analysis project Ga0306920, IMG submission 204666) | Lab enrichment of tropical soil microbial communities from Luquillo Experimental Forest, Puerto Rico - flux4day.12C.oxic.44.000.170 (v2)... | ecosystem: Environmental > Terrestrial >... | reverse complement strand
CGCCGGGCGCGTTTTCCAGCAGAGGGAGACCGCTCAGTCGGAGGTGGAAGCCCGGCAAAAGCTCGCCGAGCGCGGACTCTATGTGTTTTCGGTCCGCAAGCACTTCGGGCTGGTAACGCAATTAGGGGAGGCCAGCGGTGAACGCAAGGTCCGAACGCAAGAGTTCCTGGTCTTCAATCAACAATTCAATACGCTCGTGAAGGCGGGTCTGCCCATACTCAAGGCGCTAGATCTTCTTGCCGAGCGCGCGGCAGCACCGCAACTGCGCCCCATCCTGGCCGAAGTTCGGCAGCGGGTACGCAACGGCGCTCTATTGTCCGAAGCCCTGAAAGAGCAGGGCTCGTTTCCCGCCGTTTATATTACGGTAATTGCGGCGGGAGAGCGCAGCGGCAACCTAACTGGGGTTCTCGACCAATACATCTCCTATTTACGTGTCAGCACGGGCTTTCGGAGCGGCCTGATTACCACCCTGATTTACCCGGCTGTGCTGGTAGCCACGGCGGTCCTGGTGATCACCTACGTGGTCACCTACGCGATGCCTCGATTTGCCGAGCTGTATCATGAGTTGGGGGTGCCGCTTCCTGCTCCGACTCGGCTTTTGCTGGCCATAGCAGATCCTTTGCGCACCTACTTTCTGGCTTTGGCGATTGCCGTGGGCGCTGCGGTTCTCGTAATTTTCGTTTGGACCCGTTCGCGTTCCGGCGCCTTGGCCATAGACCGTCTCAAGCCCCGACTGCCCCTGCTCGGTGACGTGTGGCTGAAGGCGCAAATCGCGCAATTTACGCGGACGCTGGCGACCCTGCTCTCTGGCGGCACACCGTTGGTTCCGGCCTTGCATACCTCCTCGGCGGCTATCGACAACACCCTTATTTCGACGTCCGTAGATAGCGCTGCCGATCGCGTAAAAGAAGGCAAATCACTGCACGAAAGCCTTACCGACACAAGGCTGGTTCCTGAGCTGGCGCTTGAAATGATCGAAGTCGGAGAGGCTTCCGGTTCGCTTTCGGCCATGCTGACGAGCGTGGCTGAATTTTACGAAGAGGAGGTGGGGATCCGTTTGCAGCGCACGCTCACCTGGATTCCTATCGTAATTTTGGTGCTTATGGCCGTTGTGGTAGGCTTTATTCTCATCGCTCTCTATCTGCCCATGTTCTCTCTTCAGACCGGTCCCGGGGGATAGGACTGTATGGCGACAACAACCAGCAATACTCCGAGTCTGCCCGAGGACGCCGCCGAGCGCGAGCAAGCGCGCAGGCTAGCGGAACGCTACCGTTGCCCGCTGATCGATCTGCGCGAGCAGCGCATTGATCCCGAGCTCTTTCGCAGCATTCCTGCTGAAATGATGTTCCGTTACAATTTCGTCCCCCTCGAATCGCACGACGCGACACTGGTCATCGCTTTGGCCGATCCGAGCCAGTTGCACCTGACCGACGAACTGTCCCTCCTACTGGGCAAGCGGCTGCAAATCAAAGTGGCCACGGGATCTCAAATCAGCGATCTGCTGAAGCGCACCGAACAGTCCCAACGCGTTCTGGATCAAGCGACGGAAGGCTTCACGCTCCAAGTGGTCAGTGAGGAAGAGGAGAGCGACGAGAACATTTCCATGGAGAAGCTCACGCGCGGTGATACCGGCGTGAGCCCGGTCGTGCGGCTCGTGGACACGGTCATCTTTACGGCGCTCGAGCGCCGAGCAAGCGACATCCACATCGAAACGCGCAATTCAGAAGTAGTCGTCAAGTACCGTATCGATGGCGTTCTCCAATACGCCATGAAGCCGCTCGATAAAGATTGGCATGCCACGATTCTGTCGCGGATCAAGGTCATGAGCGAACTCGATATCGCTGAGCGGCGCGTTCCGCAGGACGGGCGTTTTCGCGTTCGCTACCGCAGTCGGGACGTCGACTTCCGGGTGTCGATCATGCCCTCGGTGCACGGCGAAGATGCCGTGCTGCGCGTCTTGGACAAGGAAACTCTGAGCGAAAAGTTCCGCAATCTGACCTTGGACGTTGTCGGCTTCGATCCGGAAGAGGTCATAAAGTTTCGGCGCTATATTCACGAGCCTTACGGAATGGTTCTCGTCACTGGGCCAACTGGTTCGGGGAAAACCACGACTCTCTACGCGGCGATCAATGAGATCAAGAATGACGAGGACAAGATCATCACGATCGAAGATCCCGTCGAATACCAGGTTCGCGGCATTACTCAGATTCCGGTGAACGAGAAAAAGGGACTCACCTTTGCTCGCGGACTCCGTTCGATCCTCCGCCATGATCCGGACAAGATCATGGTCGGTGAAATCCGCGACCAGGAAACCGCGCAGATCGCGATCAATTCCGCGCTCACCGGCCACCTGGTGTTTACGACCGTTCACGCCAACAACGTCACCGACGTGATCGGCCGCTTCATCAACATGGGTGTCGAGCCGTACAATTTCGTTTCTGCCCTGAATTGTATCTTGGCGCAACGCCTGGTGCGTGTGATCTGCGAGAGCTGCAAGACGCGCGTGAGATATCCTCCCGCAACGCTCAAGGAGTCCGGGCTCGACCCTGCCGAGTGGGGCGATTTTCAATTCTATGAGGGCCCGGGCTGTCTGGAGTGCTCGGGCACGGGTTACCGCGGGCGGACGGCAATCACAGAGTTGCTCGATCTCTCCGATTCTATTCGCGAAATGATCATCGACCGGCGCCCCACTTCGGAGATCAAGCGGGTTGCGCGTGAAGCGGGTATGACGTTTCTGCGCGATTCCGGACTGCGAAAAATCCGCACCGGAGTCACGACACTGCGAGAAATCAACAAGGTGACGTTCATTGAGTAGCTTCGCCACTCAGGCCAGTATCGCGAATCGCTTTTTTCAGCTCGCTCCCATTCGGCGTTTTGACCGCTGGGTGAATGCGATGCCGCATCCACCGGTGGTGGTGGAAATCGCCGGTCCGCATGTGGCCGTGGCGCGCTGGGGAGGGAAGAGCGGCCGCTTGGAGGATGTGGCCGTCGAAGTTCTTCCGGCCGGGGCGGTAATGCCTTCGACTCTCGAGACCAATATCGTGCAGCCGGAGGCGGTTCGCTCTGCTCTGCGGCAGATTTTTAACCGCGTCTCGGTGAGCGGTGTGCACGTAGCGCTTCTGGTTCCTGACCTTGTCGTCCGAGTATTTATACTGCCTTTCGACAACCTCCCCCGGCGGGCCAGTGAAGCCCTCCCGCTGCTGCGATGGCGGCTCAAGAAGAGTGTGCCCTTCGACGTCGAAGAAACAGCGGTGTCCTGGATGCGTCAAGATGCTCGGGAAGGCGGGCTTGAAATCGTCACTGCGGTGGCGCGGCAGCCGATCCTGCGCGAATACGAGGCTCTGGTCGAAACGCTCGGCGCCCGCGCCGGAGTCGTCCTCAGTTCAACCCTCGCCGCCCTGGCCTTACTAGAGGAGCGCGGGTCAACCCTGCTTGTTCGCATTTGCGGCAAGACGCTTACGACGGCCATCGTGCGAGGGAGAAATTTGTGTCTCTATCGTTCAACCGAACTCCGCACGGATGCGGCCAGTGTTGAACCGCAATCAATCCTCGATGAAGTTTTCCCGGCCGCTGCCTTTTATCAGGACTCTTGGGGCGAGACAGTCGAGCGGGTGCGACTCAGCGGTTTTGGTGGAGCAGAAAACTCGTTTGCGGAAGCATTAGCGGCGGAGCTGGCGATTTCGGCTGGTTCAATGTCCGAGGCCGTGCGGACCCAATCGTTGGACTCGGCGGCCAAGGATTTGATTCCGCATGGTCTCGACGCGTTATTCGGCTGGATGATGAACAGTAGACCTTAGGGAGAGGTTTCCCCAGCGATGAAACTGGAACTCAACCTCGCCACAGCTCCCCAAGAGAATTACCGGCCATTCCTGGTGGCCGCCCTGCTGACCGGCACGCTAGGCATACTCATCTTCGTGCTCCTGGCCCACGCAACCTACCAATCCTGGAGGGCCAGCCGCGATCTGCGCGCTGAGATTTCCCGACTGGAAGGCCAAATCCAGGCGGACCGCCAAAGGCGGCAGGACCTGGCAACCTACTTTCACAATCCAGCGGCTCAGAACATCTTCGACCGTTCCACTTTCTTGAATTCGTTGATCGACGGCCGCAGCTTCCCGTGGACCAAGATTTTCACGGATCTTGAAGAGACCCTGCCGCCCGGCGTCCGGGTGGTGAGTATTTCACCCAAGCTCATAAACGGTCGAGCCGAAGTCTCGCTGCAGGTGGGCGCAGACAGCGATGAGAGCAAGCTCAAATTCCTCGAAGCAATGGAAAAATCCACGGTCTTTTCAGGAATGGTGGTAAACGACGAAAAACCGGCGCCCCAGTCCGAGCCAGCGCCGCGGCTCGCTGACAAGGTCTTGCTCGATCTCACGGTCTGGTATTCGACAACATGATTGCGGGCTTTAGCAAAACTCCGTGGAAACTGTGGACCACCCTGGCCTTGGGCCTTCTCTTGCTGACGGACATTGGCCTGGCCGTGTTTCTCTGGCAGGGAGGTCGCGAAGATCCCGCAAGCTTGCGGGCCGACCGCGACCGCTTGGCCTTGCAAGCTAAACTTCTAAGAGCCGATGTGGAGCGTGGTGAACGAATCCGCGCAGATATCCCCCAGGCCGGCAAGCAGTGCGACCAGTTCTACCGCGATTCGTTTCTCAGCGCCGGCACGGGATACTCTCAAATTGAGGCAGATCTTGCTGCAATCGCCAGGGAGGCTGGCGTACGGACCGGCGGCTTTGCTTTCAAACGCAAAGACATCACCCAAAGAGGCGCAACAGAGATTCAAATTGGAACGACCGTCGAAGCCGACTATCCTGCGCTCATCCGTTTCATTAACGGCTTGGAGCGTTCGAAGAATTTCTACCTACTCGATAGCTTGGCACTGACGTCGGCGGCCACGGGCGGGATCAAACTACAGCTTCAACTTCACACGTATTTCAGGACTTAAACGGTGAAAGGGCGCAAAGAAGTTTACATCCTCGGGGGCCTAATCGCGCTGGTTCTGGCTGCCGGATACTATTTCCTCAGCAATCGTGACGGGAGCGCCGGTCTGCCCGGAGTGCTGGCTTCGGACACCAAGTTTGAGCCCCTGCAAGTGCGCGAGCCGGCGCTTCGTCTGGACTTGCTCGAGAAGGTGCGCAAGCTCGAGTACGCGGGTTCGCACCGCAATATTTTCCTGGCCGCGCCTCCTCCGCTTCCCAAGCCCTTGGAGGCAGGCCCGATGCACCTGCCTGTCGGCCCCAGGGTGCCGCCCCCGCCTCCCCCGTTGCAGATACCGGCAGAGTTTTTCGGATACGCTTCGCAGCCGCACGGCGGGCGCAGAGTCGCCTTCTTTACCAGCGGGGACGACGTGCTCATCGTTGGCGAGGGAGAGGCATTTTTGGGGCATTTCCGACTTGATCGCATTAACAATGACTCTGCCGACGTCGAAGAAATAGCGACGGGCCGCCACGCCACCGTTCCGCTCGTGCAGCCGCCCGACCAAGCAGGCAGTCCGTGAAGCGTCACCCCGGCTCGCTTCACCAGGGCACCCGTCGATTGGGTCAGTCCGGCTACGCCTACTTCTTGGCCTTCTTCATGATCACCGTGATGATCATCGGCTCCCAGGCCGTGCTGCGCAACATGGTTACGGAAGGACGGCGCCAACGCGAGGCGGAGATGATCTGGCGCGGCAACCAGTATGTCCGCGCCCTGCGGCTCTTCTATCGCAAGAGCGGGCACTATCCCCAGTCGATGGATGATCTCGAGAAGGGCCTCCCCGGTCTGCATTTCCTTCGTTCCGAGTGTTCGAAGGATCCCATGAACAAGGCGGATGGCACCTGGCGCCTCATCTACACGAATGCGTCAGGCCAGATCATCGGCAGCGTCCGCTACGCAACAATGCAGCAGATGGCGCTCATCGACCTGAACGGCGGCAAATTGCCCTCGGCAGGCCAGGACGCCTCTTCGGGAACAAGCGGGTCGCCCGATCAAAATAACGGCGGTTCGCCGAATTCGACCTCTGCTACCGGCCCGCAGGACCAGACTCAGCAGCAGCCCGGCATTGGACAAGCCGCTTCGAATGCGCAGGGCCAAACCCAACAACCGGTCACACAGACGAAGGCGAACTCTCCGTTCGGCACATCCATGTCCACGACTGGCGCGCCGTTTGGGCAGGCAAACGGGCAACTCAACGGCCTAAGCCAAGGCGCTCTTGCTGCCATCGCTCAATTGAAGCCGACCGGTCCTGTCGACGGACCCGTCTTTGGCGCCTTTGTTACCGGCGTGGGAGGCGGAAATCACTACGACGCTAGTTCCATCAAATTCTATAAGAGTGGCAAGAAGTACTCGGAATGGGAATTCATCTGGAATCCGCTCGAAGACCAGGCTCGCGCCCTTCAGAATGGCTTGAACTCTCAGCCGGGCGCATTGGGCCAACAACCAGGGCAGCCCGGCTTGCCGATTGCGAATCCCAATGGTGGAGTTCCCATGTTGCCGGGAACTCCCTTGGGCGGGATGCCTCAGCCTTCGCCCGACCAACCCCAGCAGCAGCCACAACAACAGTAGCTGGCATTGGCATGATCTTTGACCCGAAGGCACCTCAAGAGCGCCCCTTCAACGATGCGAGCTCCGCAAGGAAGCTTTACTGGATTGGCTCTGCCATCATTCTGAGCCTGGCCCTCGCCTATCTCGGTTGGGTCTTCTATTCCCGGTGGCAGACCGATCGCGCGATCGAGGAGCGGCTGGCAAACCACGAGCGAGAACAAGCCAAGCAAGCCTATGAGGGTATGGGAGGGAGCAAATTTCAGATCTTGGCGTTTTATGCGAGCCCCACGGCGGTTCACCGCGGCGAGGAGGCGACGCTCTGCTACGGCGTGTCCAACGCAAAGTCCGTCAAGCTTGATCCTCCTGTGGATGCTGTGTGGCCGTCGGAAGAGCGCTGCGTAAACGTCACGCCCTCAAAAACTATGACCTACACCTTGACGGCGACTGACGCGGCCGGCCACACCACCTCCGCAACGGCTGTGGTTGAGGTTCGCTAGCGTTCACACTGTTTCGCGTCCCCTCGCTCACGTCTTGGCGTCGGCACGATGGTTTCGTTTGGCTAGCTCGGTTCCTGACGACACGCGCGGAACCCCGGCCTCAGCTTGGGGGCGGCAGCCTTTGCAAATCGGGGGCTAAACAGGCAAAATAGGAACAAAGCCAGCGAACGATCGCTGCCGCTTCTAAACGCGCCGCGCGCCCGGCAGGCCGGTTTTACCCCGCGGGAGCGGTAAGACGGAGGCAAGGATGGCCGTGGAGATCGCAAGAGGGGTCACGCTTGAAAAGCCCAGCGAGCACGAGAATTTCCTGAAGGACGAGGGAATTCTCTTCACCTCGCTCGACAAAGTGGTGAACTGGGCACGTCGCAGTTCGATCTGGCCGATGTCTTTCGGTCTGGCCTGCTGCGCCATCGAGATGATGTCCATGGCTGCATCGCGTTACGACATTGCAAGGTTTGGTGCTGAAGTTTTCCGGGGCTCCCCTCGCCAATCGGACATGATGATTATCGCCGGCCGCGTTTCGCAAAAGATGGCGCCCGTGATCAAGCAACTGTATGCGCAGATGCCCGAGCCCAAATGGGCAATCTCAATGGGTGCGTGCGCCACGTCTGGCGGCGTTTTCAATAATTACGCCGTCGTGCAAGGCGTCAATCAGGTGATTCCCATCGACGTTTACGTGCCCGGCTGCCCGCCGCGACCCGAAGCGCTCCTTTACGCTGTCTTCCAGATTCAGAAGAAAATCGATAAGCAACGCGGCAGTTTCTTACAAGCCCTCAATCTCAGCAAGAGCTGAGGGCGCCGAGGGGATCTCAGCAAACCGTAGCCGTTCCCCCCTCGAATTCAACCGCGCTGCCCGGCGAAAATTGTTCGCGCCTCACGTACCCCATGCCAATCGCTGCTCCTACAGACGGTGAAAACGCGGCGCTGGTGACATAGCCAATTTCAGTGCCGTTGGCGCGCAGCTTGGTTCCCGATGGTGGCGGAATCTCGGTCGAGAATCTCAACTCGACCCGCTTGCGGTTCACATGACCGCGCGAGCGAACGCGCTCGACGATCTCCTGTCCCATATAGCAGCCTTTGTGGAAGCTGATGTGAGTCGTTTCGATCGCCGCTTCGTGCGGAATCATCGCCTCATTGAAATCGGCAGGGAACCAGGGGACCCCTGCTTCGAGCCGCAGCGCATTCAGAGCAGCCATGCCTATCGGTTGGCCGCCACGCGCACGAACGGCCCCCACAAGTTTCTGCCATACCGCCGGGAGCTTTTCGCGACCAATGAGCAGCTGCCCTCCAGGTTGGCCGAAATGTGGCCGCTGTACCCAGTAGCACGGTGCCCCGTCGATGGCAGATTCGGCTACGGATATTTCAGACGCATCGGGGACGGCCAGGCCAAGCTCGGCCAGCAATTCGCTCGCCCGGGGACCCTCCACCCCAAGACTTCCCATTTGGTCCGTTTGATCGACGACCTGGACCTGCGAACCGATGATGTATTTCTTAAGCGTTTGGACGGTCCTGTCTCGAAACGCGGCGTGCGAAAGGACCAGCAGTTTCTCAGACAGGCTATAGACCTCTATTTCCGCGAGGATGTGTCCCTGGGGATTCAGCAACAGCGCAAGCGTCCCACCTCCGGCAGCGAGCTCGCGAATGTTCTGTGACGAGATCGCGTGAAGATAACTGACCCGATCGCGCCCGGTAAGAAACACGATGGCCTGCCAGTTTGTATCGAAGATTGCTATCTCTTCCTTCGCGGCCCGATATTCGTTTTGGAAATCCGAAAACCCTTCGGGCAGCGTCAAGCCATTGTATTCGGCGAACTGCGCGCCTGCCGCGCGGTGCGCTTCCATCAGCGGTGTATCCATTCGAGTGGCTGTCTTGGGGTCCATGCTCATTCAATGCCGTATCTTCTAATGTAGCTCCGTTTGCACCCCCTGCGCATCTCTAAGTTGCAAAATAGGACGCCGCCGCAATTTCTGTTGCCTTCTGTGCTAGCGTAAAAGGTTCAAGATTTTAAAGTACTAACCGCCATGACGCTGGGTTTCTACATTCAGGTGCCTTTCTGTCAGACCAAGTGCACCTACTGCAATTTTCACACGGGCGTTGTGTCGCGCGATCGCCACCAGCCCTATTCCGAAGCCGTTTGCCGCGAAATCGCCCGGTCCGGCGAATCCCCCCATTCTGTGATCGATACGGTCTACGTCGGCGGCGGCACGCCGAGCCTGCTCGATCCGGCGCACTTGGCGAGGATGATGGACACGGTCCTTAGCTCATTTCGTACCGAACTGCTCGAGGCCACGCTCGAAGCTGATCCGGAGACGATTACTCCGGAAAGGGCCAGTGCCTGGGCGGCCGCCGGATTCAACCGCATCAGCCTCGGGTCGCAATCCTTCGATGATCGGGAGTTACAGGCCGCCGGACGCATGCATCGGCGCAAGGACATCTTTGCTGCGATCGATGCCCTTCGCGGAGCCGGGATTCGGAACATCAATATGGATCTGATTGCCGGCCTGCCGCACCAAACCCCGGAATCATGGGACAAATCACTCCGCGAGCTGCTGAATCTCCGGCCCCAGCACGTCTCTGTCTATATGTTGGAAATTGACGCAGGCAGCCGCCTCGGCAGGGAAGCGCTCGCAGGCGGCGGCCGTTACTCTGCCCAAGCAATTCCGGATGACGACACGATCGCCGACCTCTACGAAACGGCGCGCCAGCGACTCGCGGCGGAAGCCTACGAGCACTACGAAATCTCGAATTGGGCATTGCCGGGCCATTCATCGCGTCACAATCTGAAATATTGGCGCCGCGAGCCGTACCAGGGCTTTGGTGCCGGGGCCCATTCCTTCGATGGAATGATGCGCTGGGCAAATGCGCACGATCCGACGCGTTACGTCGCCTGCATCGAGCAGGGAAGCTCGCCGGGAGAGCAGTTCGAAGGACTGACACCGATGCAGGTGCTCGACGAGGAATTTTTCCTCGGATTGCGCCTGTTGGAGGGAATCGATCTCGCCGCCCTTGAGCGCGATTTCAGGACTGAATTGCCCGCCCGCATGGCAAAGATGCGGGAGCGGATCGCCTATCTCGAGTCGCTCGGCTTCATCGAGCGCAAAGGCCCGCGCATCCGCCTGGCCCCCGATCGCCTGACCGTTTCAAACGAAATCCTGATTCAGTTGCTTTCCTGAACCACTGACGAGAAAAGCCTCGCGGATTAGTTTTCAATTCCCAGGGCGCGGATTTTGGTGAGCAATGTCTTGTAAGAGACGCCTAGCTTTTCCGCGGCGCGCGTTTTGTTCCACTTGGTTTCGCGCAGGGCGTTTTGAATTTTGAAGCGCTCCACATGAGCAACGGCGCGCTGGGAAACTTCTTCGAGCGAGCCATCCCAGGCAAAGCGTTCTTCGATCATGCCTTCGGGCAATTCCGCTGCGGTCGGCTTTGCCGCTGGAAGCTGCAAGGCCTGGGGGCCGATTTCCGTCCCAACCGCTAGAATCGCCGCGCGCTCGATGGCGTTCTGCAACTCGCGGACGTTGCCAGGCCAAGAGTAGGTTAGCAACAGCATGCGTGCCTCTTTGGCCAGCTTCAATGACGGCTTGTGGAACTCGCGTTTGAATCGCTCGAGGAAATGGTCGGCGAGCAGTAGCACGTCTTCACCCCTCTCGCGGAGCGGGGGAATCGTGATGGGCACGGCCGAGATGCGAAAATACAAGTCTTCGCGAAATGTCTTGGCTGTGACGGCGCCCTGCAAGTCCTTGTTCGTCGCGGTGACAAGCCGAACGCTCACTTCGATCGATAGTGTGCCCCCGACGCGTTCGAAGCGCTGCTCTTCAAGCACGCGCAAGAGTTTCGTCTGCATCCCCAGAGGCAGTTCGCCGATTTCATCGAGAAACAGCGTACCGCGATGCGCGAGTTCGAGCTTGCCCATTTTCCGGGCGCCCGCGCCTGTGTAAGCGCCGCGCTCGTGGCCGAACAGCTCGTTCTCAATCAACCCTTCGGGAATTGCGGCGCAGTTAAGAGCCACAAAGGTTTGATTCGCTCGCGGGCTCAAATGATGAATGGCTCGCGCGAAAACCTCCTTGCCGGTGCCGCTTTCTCCCAGCAGGAGGACAGCCGAATCGGTGCCGGCGACTTTCTGGGCCATCTGGCTGGCCTCCTTCATGGCCGGATGTTCGCCGACGATCCGCGGAAAGCCATAGCGGGCGGCATATTGCTCTCGTAACAGCAGGTTTTCGCGCAGCAGCTCTTGCTGCCGCGCCGCACGTTCGAGCAGGAGCTGCAAATGGTCGAGGTCAACGGGCTTTTGGATGAAGTCGAAGGCGCCTTCCTTCATGGCCGTGACCGCCTCGTCGACCGAACCATAGGCGGTCATGATGATGACCGGAAGAGTCGGTTCGGCGCGCCTTGCCTCGCGCAACACTTCGATTCCAGAATTCCCGGGAAGCTTCAGATCGGAGAGGACCAAAAGGTAGCGACGGCTCCGAACCTTATCGATTGCGGCGCGGCCATCGGGGGCTTCCTCTACGAGGTAGTGCGAGCGTTCCAGCGCTTTGCGGAGCATCGCCCGCAGCTCGACTTTGTCCTCGACTAGTAGGACGGGTTCCATGGCAGGCGACTTTCAGAGACCATTCAGCGCGCCCAACCGGGATCGCCACCGGACTTGCGGAGCTCGTCCTCGGCGTCGGCAATGGCCCGCCTGTCGGCGTCGACTTGGGCCTGCATTTTGTCGATGTCGGCGGTTTTGTCATTGATGTCGCCGCGAGTGTATCCCTGCTGCATGGCTTTGTTGGGGTCGTCGTAATACTGCACGTTCAATTGAGCCAGCTCGCGCTGCATGACGTCGAGATTGGCTTGATCTTGTTCGAGCTTGCGGTGCAGGGCCTGAAATCGCCCCCGCCACGCCTTTTCGTCATTCGGCGTCGGCCCCGCAGCGCCCTTTCCCGTAGCGTCAGCAGTCGAAGCGCTAGCGGAGGGGGCGCCGGCAGTCCCCCCCACTGTTGAGATACCGCCTGCGGTGGGTAAATTGTCGTTAGTGAATGTCTTGACGTTCCGAGGAGCTTCTTTCTTTCGCTCGCGGGCCCGACGGGCGGCGTCGGCCACGGACTCCTGTTGTGCTAATGGCCTTTCCTCGGTCTGACTCGGCGTCTGGGATTGCGGGGAGGGCTGGTCGTTCTGCTGCGTCCACGTCCTTGCCGGTGAGAGCAGTAGCACGGCCGCCGTGAAAGCACTTAACCAGAGGAATGTGCGCATAGACGAACCCCTCCAAAACCGTGACTTGATACAGGCGATACGCTAGTTTAGATGCTGGCCGCTTGGGAAGGGAATAGCGAGGGCGAACGCTCCTGCCGCAAAGGTAACCACAGCAAGAACTCGGCTCCGCCGCCCGGGCGGTTGCGAGCTTCAATGCTACCGCCGTGCTGCAAGGCGATTTTCTGCACCACGGCGAGGCCCAGCCCGGTGCCCTCGGTTTTCGTCGTGTAAAAGGGCAGGAAGATTTTCGGCAGGTCCTGTTCTGGAACCCCGGGGCCATTATCGGAAATACAGATTCGCTGCCAGGTTCGTCCGCCCAGATCCTCGATCGTGCCAGAGATCGTTACTCGCGGGACCTGGCGACTCGCGGCCGCCTCGGCCGCATTTCGAGCCAGGTTGACGAGTGCTTGTCGCAACAGAGCCTCATCGCCCGGCAACTGCGGAAAAATGCCCTCGCAGACCACCTGGCATCGCGGCGCCGTTTCACGCAATTCCTCGGCGACCCGTTCGACAAGAGGTTCGATCGACACGGTTTCATAGCTGATCTCGAGTGGCTTCGCAAACCGCAAAAACTCGGTCACCACATGCGTTAGGGCGCGTGTCTGATCGAGGATTTTTTCTGCCGATTCGCGCGTGTCGCCGGGCCCCGATTCATTCCGAATCATCTGTGCGTATCCGGAAATGGTTGCCAGTGCGTTCTTAAACTCGTGCGCAATTCCGGCGGACATTTCTCCCAGAGCCGCCAGATTTTCCTTCCAGCGAATCTGCTTCTGCAGTGCGGTCAACTCCGTTAAGTCACTCATCAGGCAGAGCGCGCCACTGATTTTCTGCTCTTCTCGTCTGGGAGGAGTCGTGGCCCTCCTGTGGAGCGCAGGCCGAGTCGGCTGGTAAATGGGGGAGATGGTCACGCCCAGCCTGCGAGACTCGCCTGCAGGGGTGATATGTTCCACTTCGTTGCGCTCGAAGGTTTGCCCGGCGTGCAAGCACTCGCGCAGCATTTTCGTAAGACCGGAATCAGGCCCCAGGATTTCCTGATAGGCCCGGTAACGGAGAAATTTGATGCCCAGGGCTTCTTCCGCCGCGGGATTTGTCGAGCTGATGGTGCCGGCCGCACTGATCAGTAGCAGAGCGGTAGGCATGTTGCGCGTCACTTCTTCGGTGAGCCGCTCAGACTGCTGGGCCCGCTCTTGCGCGAGCATGTGCAGCCGCGCCAGCTCTTTTTCCTGTGTTCGAAGCCTTTCGATCACGCCTTGCATGGACGCAGCGGCAAACGCCGGCGCGTCGTTCACGTCGGTTTTCGGCTTGGACCACTCTTCGCGGAATTGGGACGACTGGCCGCGGATCACTCTCCTTGCCATCATCACCAGCAGGATAGCTCCGGCCAGCAAGACGAGCAGAGCAACTCCCCAACCGAGCAGCAGGTGCATCGGAATCGCTGGATGGTGAGGCATGGGCACGCGCGGAGTCATCGGCAGGTCTTGGAGGGCTGCTGGATTCGCGGTTGAGGCATCAGCGCACCCTGAGAAGCGACTCGTACCAGGCCACGGCGGGACTCCCCAAAAAGATCACGGCGAGTCCGCCGACTCCCAAGTAGGTCCCGAACGGCAGTTGATATCGGCGGACGAGCGCGCAGCGCAGTGCGCGAACCGCACCTAGGCCCATTCGATTGCCGCGCATGGCAACACTTTTCTTCCAACCGCCCAAGTACAGAAAAACGATCACAAATGCTCCCATGATGCTTCCCAATAGCGAGCCTATCAAAATCATGAGGAAGGTATTCTTGGGACCCAAAAACGCTCCGGCCATGAGCATCATTTTGACGTCTCCCAAGCCCATGCCCTCGCGGCCGCGAATTCGGAAATACAGTTCTCCAACGATCCATAGCAGGCCGCTGCCGATGGCCGCTCCCAGAAGGGCGTCTCCGAGCCGGAGAAGGGGCGCCGGCGGCGAGAAACGAAACGCGCGAGCGAGGAGCCATTCGAGAGTGCCGTCGGCCGGATGGATGGCAAGACTCAGCACCAGAGCGACGGCGAATCCGCTGTAATTCACAACGTCGGGCAGGATTCGCTGCCGCAGGTCGGTGAACGCCAGTACGATCAGGATGGCTGCAAAGATGGCCCACTTGAGCGATTCGAGACTCAGGCCAAAAGCGCGATAGCAACCCCAGTAAACCAATCCCGTCAGGAGCTCTACGATGGGATACATGGGCGAGATCGTTGCTTTGCAATGGCGGCAGCGACCGCCCAAAACGAGCCAGCTGGCCACCGGTATGTTGTCGTATGGTCGAATTTTCGCGCCGCAATGGGGGCAGGCAGAGGGGGGCAGAACGATGGATTTCCCCTCTGGAATGCGCACGATGCAGACGTTCAAAAAGCTTCCCAGAAGGAGTCCGAACAAGAAAACCGCGATATCGACGGCCAGCGCAGGGATCACTTCTTGAATCTGCCACATCCGGAAACTGCCCTCAAGGCGCGAGCGCGCTGAGGTGCCCGAGTGCTAACGCGTGTATTCTGATTTACTCCTGAAATGGCGGTCAGGAGCGGAACATTAAAGGCTGGTTTGTGTTCTGGCGTTTTTCTTATGCGGTTATACTCGGCACCGAGACCTGCGCGAGGAAACCATCGGAGTTGCTGGATGAAGCGACGAGAGAAATCTCACATTCTACGAATTCGTCGCGGTCGAGCGCGCGATGTTAGGCTCCTTGTGTCGTTGATTCGTGGTTTGGCGAAGTACGAACGCTTGACGCCCGATTTGCGCGTCAGCGTGAAACGCTTGCGCACGCACGGTTTTGGCCGCCGGAAGTATTTCGACGCACTCCTGTGCGAGCGAGGCAAACAGGTGCTGGGTTACGCGATCTATTATTTCGCGTATTCGAGCTTCACCTGCCGACCTGTGCTGTTCATTGAAGACCTATTTGTCCGGCCCGAGGAGCGCGGTCGGGGGGCAGGCAAGGCGCTGATGGTTGCGCTAGCGCGTGCCGCTGTAAAACAGGGCTGCCAGCAGATGGAGTGGATCGTTCTCAACTGGAATAGGCCCTCGATTCAGTTCTACGAACGCCTGGGCGCGCGTTTGGACAAAACCTGGGTGCTCACCCGGCTGAGCGGAGAGCGCCTTCGCCTCCTGGCCCGTTTGCGGTCAGAGGCCCAAAGACGATCGCCGAACGCGGTACACTGATCTGGCTGAATGGCCTCCTGGATAAGAAAGCAGGTTCATCGCTACGAGCGGGTGCGCTTCGAACAAGAGCCCCATCGACGCACGCTGCCGTTCGTCTGGGGTTTGGAATATCTGGATGCCAGCCTAAGCCGTGAAGGTGATGGCGCATTTCTTGACCAGTATGTGGAGAGAACGATTGCCTGCAGCGATGAATGGTACGCTGCAGCGCCCGCCGATGATTACGCCCTCACAGATAATATCCTCACCTTTACGAGCGCTATCGCCTCGCCGTGGCTTGAAAACAATCGCGTCTATGCCCAGCTATTTCCCCTAACCGGTAAGGGGCCGGCCGTGATTGTCCTGGCCCAGTGGAACGCGCGTTGGGAAGAGCAGCAAAACGTCTGCCGATGGCTCCAGCGTTTGGGCATCGCCGCGGTCAAGATGAGCCTACCCTACCACGACCGGCGTGCCATCGCTGGACACCCGCGCGCCGATCATCTCGTGGGTCCCAATATCGGGTTGACCATGCAGGCAGCACGGCAGGCGGTCCTGGATGTGCGGCGCACATTGCGCTGGCTGGAGAGGGAGGGATATGGGCCCCTGGGAGTACTCGGCACCAGCATCGGCTCGGCGATCGGCTTCGTCACCATGTGTCACGAACCCGCCATTTGCGCAGGGGCGTTCGTACACGCGTCGACTTACTTTGGCCAGGTGGTCGCCAGCGGTCTGACAACGACGACCGTGTGGACGCCCGTGGCCGGAGCGGGGATCACAGCTGAGCAGCTGCGTTTTTTTTGGTCGCCGATCAGCCCCTTCCCCTACATCTCGAAGCTGCGCGAAACGAAAAAGAAAATCCTCCTGATCACCGGAAAATACGATCCTACATTTCAACCGGAATTGACCGAGCAGTTGCTGGCCAAACTGAGGCGCGAGCGGGTGGAATTCGAACATCTCGCGCTGCCCTGTGGCCATTATTCGATGGGCGTTTGGCCGTTTAGTCATATTGCAGGGTACCGATTCGGAAAGTTTCTACAGAGGGCGCTCAAGACGGGCGGCGAACGGTGGTAGGCCCTCAGCGCACCAGGGCAGCCAATCGGCCTTCGCCGATCAGGCGCGCGACGGCTTCGATATCTGGCGCGAGAGACCGGTCCGAATCGACCGGTAGCGACAGCGATCGTACGATCTCATAGGCTTTGAGCGCTTCGATTCCTGATTTCAAAGGTGCTAGAAAGTCAAGGCCCTGGCAGGCCGCAAGCAGCTCGATGGCCAGGATATTTCGCAGGTTTTGAAGCATCGGTTCGAGCCGGCGGGAGGCGCCCATCCCCATGGAGACGTAGTCTTCCTGATTCGCCGAAGTAGGAATCGAATCGACCGAGTGCGGCGCGGCGAGTGCCTTCAGTTCGCTGGCGAGGGCTGCCGCGGCGACCTGCAGAATCATAAAACCAGAGTTCAGCCCCGCTTGGCGAACAAGAAAGGCCGGAAGCTGACTGGTTTGAGGATTTGTCATTTGCTCGATGCGACGCTCGGAAATTCCCGCGAGTATAGCCAGGGCGATTGCCAGGTGGTCGGCGGCCATGGCCAGCGGTTGGCCGTGGAAATTCCCGCCGCTGATTACTTCTCCAAAGTCGCCTTCCCCATTGGCGAAAACCAGCGGGTTGTCCGTCGCGCTGTTCAGTTCGATGGTGAGGGTGGCGCGAATGTGACCGATCGAGTCGCGCACGGCGCCGTGGACTTGAGAAGCGCAGCGCAGGCTGTAGGGGTCTTGCACCCGCGGATCTTTGGTTGGCGACCGATGCGACTCGCGGATTTCGCTGCCTTCATTGAGATGCTCCACATTGCGTGCGCTGATGGCTTGACCTGCATGCGGGCGCACTTTTGCGATCCTCGCGTCGAAAGCCACGGGGCTGCCGCGTAGCGCGTCGAGAGAAAGCGCGGCGGCTACGTCGGCAGTATCCAGGGCGATTTCCGCTTCGCGCAGAGCGAGCGTGAGAAGAGCGAGCATCGCCTGAGTACCATTGAGCAGCGCGAGGCCTTCCTTGGCGCCCAGCACAAGCGGTGCGACTCCTGCTTCGCCGAGCGCCGCCCGAGCAGGCATTCGGCGTCCTCGGAAAGTGGCGATACCTTCGCCGATGGCGACCTGCGCCAAGTGTGCGAGAGGCGCCAGGTCGCCCGATGCACCGACACTTCCTTGGGAGGGAATAACCGGATGCACGCCGCGATTCAACATGGCGAGAAGCGTTTCTGCCACGACCGGCCGAACGCCGGAGAATCCTTTGGCCAGGGCGTTGGCGCGAAGGGCCAGCGTGGCGCGCGTAGCAAATTCGCTCAACGGAGGACCCACCCCGCAAGCGTGGCTGCGCACCAAATTGAGCTGCAGGTGGCGAATTTCGTCAGGTGAAATTTGAGCCGAGGCCAGTTTGCCGAAGCCGGTGTTGACACCGTAGACGCGCGTCTTTGTCTCGACGATGCGGTCGATCACCGCCCGGGAGGCGTTCATGCGCTCGCGCGCGGCGGGCGCCAGCTCGGCCACTGCGTCTTCGAAGACGATGCGGAAAACTTCTTCGAGCGTTAGGTGTTCGCCGTCAATTTGGACCGCGCTCACGCCCGAATTCCCATGCCGGCGACGATTGCAAGCTTCATGGTGGTCTGAGAGCCAGGGTAGAACCGTCCCCGCTCGGCCGAAATTTCCGCTGCGGCGACTTCGCTGCATGGTTGGCAGTCTGGCTCCGGCGGGCCGAGCCAGCGGCCAAAAACAGTACGGCTGTCCTGTTGAACTGGAACGAAGCCTACGGCCTCCAGGCGATATCGCTCGATGACAGTGTCAACTGCGCTCACTGGCGGTCTCCAGGTTTGTGGCCGGGCCGGAACCCCCAGACTGAGATCTCCGCCGGGCTGCAGCAGGGAAGTACTTCCGATATTTTTCAGGCAATGATTTGGGCCGCCCCAAGCGGTCGCAAATTACATGCAGCGTGTGGCCGGTGGCAACCAGTTGGCCCGAGCCTTGGTTGAAGATTTCATAGGCAAATCGGATCAGGCGACGCTGCCCATCGGCGACACGCGTTCGGATGGTGAGCAGATCGTCAAACTTTGCGGGGCGTTTGTAGCGGCAGGAGGCTTCCGCGACCACAATGTAGCTGTCATCTTCTGTTTCCATTATCCTGTACTCGAAGCCGAGCTGGCGGCATAGCTCGACGCGTCCAATTTCGAACCAGACAAAATAGTTCGAATGGTAGACGATGCCCATCTGGTCGGTCTCCGCATAGCGGACGCGAATGGCAGCTTCTGCGTAATCGGGTAGCGAATTCATCTGGGAGCTAGGCTCCGCTCCATTTTGGCCGGCGTTTTTCGAGAAATGCAGCGACTCCCTCGCGGAAATCGGGAGTAGAGCGAATGTCGGCGTTGGCCTCGATGGCAGCTTCCAGTTCCGCTCGAACCGCGGCACGATCAAAACTCAGTAGCAGCTTCTTTGTCTCTCTAAGGGCAGTCGGACTGGCGTCCAACAGGACTGCGGCAATCTCGCGAGCCCGCGTCATCAGAGCCTCCGACGGAACAATTTCACTAATTAGGCCGATACGATAGGCCTCGGAAGCATCAATGATACGACCGCTCAGGAGCAGGTCGCGTACCTGCTTGTCGCCCAGGCGACGGCGCAAAAAAACGGCCACGATTGCTGGAATGAAACCGAGTTTTACCTCCGTGTAGCCGAATTTGGCCTCCGGAACGGAGATCGTGAAGTCCGTGAGGGTGGCGATCCCGCATCCGCCGGCAATCGCCGGACCATTCACCGCAGCGATGAGAGGTTTAGGGAAACCGTAAAGCCGCGAGAATAGTTTCGTGATGCGGCGCGCATCCTCGAGATTCTTCGGCAGCGCTTGCTTGGCTACATTTTGCAGTTCGTCGAGGTCCATCCCGGCGCAGAATGCTTTGCCCGCTCCGGTCAGTATGACCACGCGTGCCGAGCTTTGCTCAGCTTGGTCGAGGGCGCCGAGCAAGTCGCCAATCATTTGCGCGGAGATGGCGTTGCGTTTTTCGGGCACGGTCAGGGCCACCGTGACGATTCCCGCCTCATCTTGCTGATAGGTCAGCGTGTGATAACCCATGATTTTTAATCGTAGCGTCTAATTGGGTTTTGTCAGCGCGGCAGTGTGGGCGTACTTTTCGCGCAGCTCGCCGGTGATCGTGCAGGCGATAGCCAGTGACTTTGCGTCGATTCCCGTGGCCACGCCCCGTGCGGCGAGGGTTGTCAGGATCACCTCGGTCGGAAGGTTGCCCACCAGCTCGTCGCCGGCAAACGGACAACCGCCTAGCCCCGTCAAAGCACCGTCGAATCGCCTGCAGCCCGCTTGGTACGCCGCGAGAACTTTTTCCGCGGCGCCCTCCCGACGGCTGTGCAAATGAACACCCATTTCGATTCCCGCGACACAATCCTTCGCTGCCTTGTAGAGGTCGGCAACATCCTCCGCCGAAGCTGTGCCCACCGTATCGGCAAGCGAAACGGTGCGCACGCCTGTGTCTTTCAGCCAGATGAGCGTCTCTTCGACGATTTCCACTCCCCAAGGTTCGTCGTACGGATTGCCGAAGGCCATGGAGATGTAAACGACCAGATGGCGTTTGGCGGCCTTGGTCTCGCGCTGAATCCTTTCGACCAGCTGGCGCGATTCCGCACGAGACATGTTGGCATTGGCGCGCCGGAAGTAGGCCGAAATCGAGTAGGGGTAGCCAATCGTCGTAACGCCGGGCGTGGCCAGGGCACGTTCAAGTCCTGGTGCATTGACAATGATCCCAATGATTTCGGGCGCCTCACCGGACGGCAGCTTGACCTGACCGAGCTCGCGCATCACCGCTTCGCTGTCAGCCATTTGGGGCACATGTTTCGGCGAGACAAAACTCACGGCGTCAAGACGGCGGAAGCCGAGCGAGACCAAGGTGGAAAGATACTTGATCTTTTCCCGGGTGGGAATGTTTTCAGCCAGGCCCTGCCACGCATCGCGGGGGCACTCGATGATGCTGACCGACGGCTTCATGCCTCGCTCTTGGACCTCTCCGGGACGACCACGTACTCTAGTACAAATGCCAGCCGTGCCACACCAATACGATCGCGGCGAGGGGCCCGCTCGCTACCAGTCAGACAAAAATAAGGGAAACCCTGCGGCGGAGCACCACACCGAAAATCCTTGCGGGAACGATGAAAACGTCTGCCCTTCCCGGTTATCACTAGGTGAAAGGGAAGGCCGATGCGGGACGCTTCCTTTCGTGGGCCATACAACCGGGAAGGGTCAGCCGAGACCCCGCCGTCGATGGCTGCGAGATCGCCAACAGCGCCGTACCGCTCAAACCTGCGCACTGGGACAATAGAAGCCATTCAGGTTTGCAGAACTCCCGTTCTAAATTCCTCGATTTCTGGGTTCAGGGCCGCGCTTTCGAGCGCTTCAATCAAAGCCTCGCGCGTCCGTGCCGGATCAATAATCGCATCTACCCACAGGCGCGCGGCAGCATACCGGGGATCGGTCTGATGCTCGTAGCTGGCGCGAATCGAGCGTTTGAGTTCCTTGGTGTCGGCGTCGCTCAATTTCTTGCCTTCTCGTTCGAGCTGGCGAATTCTGAGTTCGACCAGAGTTCCCGCGGCCGAATCGCCGCTCATCACCGCGTATCGTGCCGTCGGCCATGCGAAAACAAACCGCGGGTCGTAGGCCTTGCCACACATGGCATAGTGCCCGGCCCCGAAGCTCCCCCCGCAGATCACCACAATCTTGGGGACGACACTATTGGCGACGGCATTCACCATCTTGGCCCCCGCGGCGATGATGCCGGTCCATTCCGCTTCCTTGCCGACCATGAAGCCATTCACGTCGTGCATGAAAATCAGCGGTACGAGGTTCTGGTTGCAGTCCAGAATGAAACGCGCCGCTTTATCCGCAGACTCCGTATAAATCACGCTGCCGAATTCAATCCGCTTTTCTCCCGTTCCCGGAGCAGACACTGTGACATGCTTTTTCTGGTTGGCCACCATGCCGACCGCCCAACCACCGATGCGTGCATAGCCACACACCACGGTTTGTCCGAATTCAGCGCGATACTCCTCGAATTGGCTGCGGTCGACGATCCGGGCGATGACGTCGCGTACGTCGTATTGCTTCGACGGTTCCGGGGAATAGATGCCGTAGATTTCCTCGGCCGGATAGGCGGGTAGTTCGGGCGGTTTGTAGTCGAAAGGAGCCGTTGGCCGATGGCCGATCTTGTCGACCAGAGCGCGTATGCGGTCAATGCAAGCTTCGTCATTAGGCTCGCGGAAATCCACGGTGCCGCTGATTTGAGCATGCATCCGTGCGCCGCCGAGTTCCTCCGCGGATGCCTGCTGGCCGATGGCGGCCTGAACGAGTGCGGGGCCGGCCAGAAAAAGTCCGCTGCCTTCCGTCATCAGGATGTGGTCGCACATGACCGGCAGGTAGGCGCCGCCTGCGACGCATAAGCCCATGATGGCCGCAATCTGCGGGATGCCCATTGCACTCATGACCGCGTTGTTGCGAAACACTCGTCCAAAATCGTCGGTGTCTGGAAAGACTTCGTCCTGCAGGGGCAGAAAGACGCCGCCTGAATCGACCAGATAAATTGTCGGGACATGATTGTCGATCGCGATGTTCTGCGCGCGGATCACTTTCTTCGCGGTCATGGGGAAGAACGCGCCGGCCTTGACGGTCGCGTCGTTGGCTATGATCATCACGCGCCGGCCCCCCACGCGCCCGAGACCGGTGACTACGCTCGCGGAGGGCGCGCCACCCCAATCCTGATACATTTCGTGAGCGGCATAAATCCCCAGCTCGAAGAAATCGGATTTCGGATCGATGAGTCTGGAAACACGCTCCCGAGCAGTGAGGCGGCCTTTTTTGTGTTGTGCCTCGACGGCTTTGACGCCGCCTCCTTGTTGGATCCGCTCTTCCTCGTTTTTGATCTCCGTCACGCGGCTGACCATATCTCGGGCGTTCTTCTGAAATGTAGCCGAGTTTGGATCGATACGGGAGACGATGACGGTTCCCGGCACGCCGCGAGTTTCTTCAGATTTTGCCCTGGTGGCCAAGTCAGACTCCCTGACGCACGGCAGCGAATCTTTGCCGAATAAAGTCTACGATCGCCTGGGTTGGTGTTCCGGGCAAGAAGATCTCGGCGATTCCCGCCTGCTTGAGCGCGGGAATATCGGCTTCGGGAATAATTCCTCCGATCACTACGGTCACATCATTCATGCCCTTCGCTCGCAGCAGCTCCATCAGCCGAGGGCAGAGCGTGTTGTGCGCGCCCGATAGAATCGATAGCCCGATGACGTCAACGTCTTCCTGCAATGCCGCCGAGGCAATCATCTCCGGTGTTTGGCGCAAGCCCGTGTAGATAACTTCCATGCCCGCATCGCGCAAAGCTCTGGCAATGACTTTCGCGCCGCGGTCATGGCCGTCCAAGCCCGGTTTCGCAATCAGCACTCGTATTTTCCTGTCCGACATGTGGCTAGAAGGATACTTCAAATCGTTTGTAAATCGATGCGGGGAAACAGTTTGATGGCTGCTGGCGACACATCAGGTGATGGCCGACTCCTCGTAGGTTCCGAAAACCGTGCGAAGGGCATCGCAGATTTCTCCCAGCGTGGCATAGGCCTTCACGGCTCTGAACAGGTGAGGCATGGTGTTCTCCTGGCTCTCTGCGGCTCGGCAGAGCGCGTCCAGATGTCGCTCGACTTCCCGGCTCGAACGCTCCGCCCGCAGTCGACGTAGTCGTTCATTTTGACGTTTGGCCACCGTTTCATCGATTTGCAGAATCTCAATCGGCTCTTCCTCAGTAAGGTAATCATTCACACCGACAACAATTTTCTCCTTTCGATCGAGAGCCATCTGATAGCGATACGCCGCGTCGGCAATCTCTCGCTGAGGAAAGCCGCGTTCGATGGCGGCGACCATGCCCCCTAGTCCATCGATCCGGGTGATGTAATCGACTGCGCCTCTCTCCACCTCATTGGTGAGCGATTCGACCCAGTACGATCCGCCGAACGGGTCGGCGGTGTTGGTGACGCCGCTCTCGTAGGCGAGAATCTGTTGGGTGCGCAGAGCAATCGTTGCGGCCGATTCGGTCGGCAGGGCCCAAGCTTCATCCAAGGAATTGGTGTGCAGGGATTGGGTGCCGCCCAACACCGCCGCCAACGCCTGGATCGCCGTGCGGACGACGTTGTTGTACGGTTGTTGCGCGGTGAGCGAGCAACCAGCAGTCTGGGCGTGAAACCGCAGGGCCCAGGAGCGCGGATTTTTTGCTCCGAATCGCTCGCGCATTACCTTGTCCCACAGCCGACGCGCCGCCCGGTATTTTGCGATCTCCTCGAAGAAATCGTTGTGCGCATTAAAGAAAAAGGACAGGCGCGGAGCGAATTTGTCGATCTCCATCCCACGAGCCAAGCAGCTCTCCGCGTATTCAATGCCGTCGCGCAGCGTGAATGCCAATTCTTGAATCGCGGTCGAACCCGCCTCGCGAATGTGATACCCGCTGATCGAAACCGGATTGAACCTCGGCGTGTGCTCAGCGGCAAATTCAATCGTGTCGGCCACCAAGCGCATCGACGGCGCTGGCGGGAAGATATACTCCTTCTGGGCGATATACTCTTTCAGAATGTCGTTTTGCAGCGTGCCAGAAATCTTCCCCCAGCTCGCTCCTTGCTTTTCGGCAACGGCAAGATACATCGCCCAGATCGGCGCAGCGGGAGAATTGATGGTCATCGAGGTTGTCACGTTCGCCAGCGGAATCGCCTCGAAGAGTGTTTCCATATCCGCGAGCGAACTGATGGCTACGCCGCATTTGCCGACCTCGCCTTCCGACAGCGAATGATCGGAGTCATAGCCCATCAGGGTGGGAAGGTCGAAGGCAACGGAAAGCCCGGTTTGGCCTTGCGAGAGTAGATAGCGGAAACGACGGTTGGTGTCTTGGGCGGTGCCGTAGCCAGCAAACTGACGCATGGTCCACAGGCGGCCACGGTACATGGCGGGATGAATGCCCCGCGTGTAAGGAGGTGAACCGGGAAAACCAAGATCGCGCTGAGCCCTCCATTCGGCCAGGTCGGCCTGCGTATAGAGCCGCCGAACCGGATAACTGGAGACGGTCGTGAACTCCCTGGCACGCTCAGGCGACTTGGCGAGTAGTGGTCGAAGCGTCTTGTCTTCCCATTCGGCTTCTGCCGGTGACCTCTTGCGCGAGGGTTCAGAAGCTGAAAGCGAGGTGCGCTTGCTGACCTCCGCGTCGTTCATGCTCTACCTACCTTCATTTCTGACCGGTCGGTTGAGTCGTATCCGGCGTCCCAGGTATATTGAGATTCTTGCTGACCGAACCCGCGATTGCGTCAGCCAAGCTGATGTTGTGAACTTCCAGCGTCCGACCCATGGCCTGATCGAAATTGAGCGAAGCCTCAATCAGGTTGATGCGGTCGCGCAGCTCGGTCCCTTCGGCTGTGGTGAGCAGCTGTTGCTTCTGAATTACGGTGAACGCAGTCGAACTGCCCAATTGCAGCCTCTTGACCTCATCATCATAGCTCTGTTGCGCTAGGATGCGAGCCTGTTCAGCCGCCGCGATTGCGGCCTTATCCTGGGTAAGCGTAATCAGGGCCTGACGCACGTTGAGCACGATCGTGCTCTGCGTCTGCAGATACTGAACCTGCTGTTGGCGCTGGGTGAGCTGCGCGGTTGCGTTGGCCGCTTGTGCCGCTCGATTGCGAATGGGCAACGTCAAGTTCAGGCCGCCTTCAAAGGACGGATACCGCGCCGTGATCATGCGATACAAATCGTCACCCAGTCCACCGGGGAAACTGAAAGGGGTTAGCGTTGTCAGGAAATTCGGTTCGAAGGCATTGGGGATCGGTGTCCCCGTGCTGTCCACGATCGGGGCCGCCAAATCCGCTCCGTTCACGGCGTTCGAGGTAGTCGTTTTGCGCTGAATGCCACCAAGGCCGACCGCCTCATACTGGCCAAACATGTTCAGCTGGGGCAACAAGGCATTCTGTGTTGCTTTCACTTCAACTCCCGCGTTCTTCAGGTTCAACGCCGCCTGTTGGAGTTCCGGTCGCTTCTGCCAGGCCTCCTGGACCGCGTCGTCAAGCGAAATCTCTTCTACACTGGGAGTATACAGTTTTGTCGTAGGTAGAATCTCAACGCCCCTGAGCTGCATGGCCAGCGGATTTTTGGTGATGGCGACGAGCAGAGTGGTCTCATCGAGCAATTGCGTAGTTTGCGCCTGGACCAGCGCCTGTTGGTCACTGGCCAGCTGTGATTGTGCCGTGATCACATCGAGAGGCGCCATGGTCCCAATTTCCAACTGTTTCTTGTTGTTTTCATAGAGCTGCTGGTCGGCCGCCACTGCGACCTGTTCGACTTTCACCGATTCGCCCGCATACACGAGTTCCCAATAGTCCGTAGCCACCTGGGTGATGATGGTCATTACCTGCTGCTCGAACTGCGATTCGCCGACCTTGACCGTATTTTTCGCTTCGATGATGTAGCGCGTATTGGCAATTTTGCCAAAGCCGTTCAGCAGCGGCTGCGTGAGCTGGACGGTCAAAGTGGACTGCACGGCTGGGTTAAACAGGTTGATGAGAATGCTGCTGCTCGAGCGCGAATTGTCAAACGTGACCTGCGCTTGAGTGCCACTAGCCCATGCTTGTGTGTATTGAAAGTTCGCGTTGAAGGTGTGGCCAAATACCGCGGGAGGCGGAGTTTTGGTCGGGGTCGTGGTGATTGCGCCCGTACCCGTTCCTGCAAAGAACGGGTTGTTAACCGGAGTTGTGGACTGCTGGAGATTGAAATTGCTTGTCAGCGTGGGGTCGAATTTTACCAGCCCATTCGCGCCCGATTTGGCCAGCAACAAATTCGCCTCGTCAAGCCACGGTGAATAGCGGGCCACCGCCACGCTGAGATTGTTTTCCAGGGCCAGCGAAATAGCATCCTCCAAGCTGAGCATGAGCTTTCCGTTTGAAACCAATTGTTCGATTCGTGGAGTGTTCACCAGCTCTGGCTGCGGCACATGCATTTGGCGGTACGGTAGAGTAATGTTGGGAAACCACGGATTGCCGTTTGAATAGTTCGAACCAAAGTTCAGATTGCGGGGAGGCGCCGTCGGCGGTGTGGGCGTAGGCGTCGGCGGCTGATAAATCGGAGGCGCTTGTACCTGCGGGGGTGCCTGCGATTGCGCATCCGGAGCGGGCGCTTGCTGATCTTGGGCCAAGAGCGGCGAGGCGGCCAGCGAAGCCGCCATAAAAAGCGCCAGCGCTGCGTGTGGTAGACTTCGACTCATCGTCTTTTTTCCTCTCAAAGCAGCAATCTATCCGGGGCTGAAAAATCTACTCATTTGAAACGCGCGGAACCGTGAATTTGTTTCAGAAACGACCGTCCGGTGATGATCGCTCGAACAGACGTGTTCGGCTGGTTCCGAGCCGAATGGGAGTCGGCGCATCCCAGAAACGTGGCTCCCCAGCGGGACGCACCCCTGAAATGCAATGCAGGTCGAGTGTAGCATTCAGCCTACAGCGTGACAATTCGCCGTGCGAGTCCATCCCAGCGACGGCCGCGCGTTTGACACTGGGCTCACCAGGCCCGTACTATCGCCCTCGGTGACCCGTTCAATCCTGCTGAGTTCTTTAAGTGCTTTGCCTGGCGCCTGGAGGCAGGCCCGTAAGTTTAAAAGAGCCCGAGCCGTAGTAGGAAGTATGCGCCCACTGGCCATCCTTTTCGCTCTCCTTGGGTTCGCTAGCCTGGCCCGCTCGCAATCTGTCGATGAAGTCGCCAAGCAGGCGAAGAACGGCTATGTAAGCGATTTAGCAGCGGTTCTCAGCCAATCGGCCAAAGACCAACTCACGGCGCTGTCCATAGAAGTCAACCAAAAAGGGCAAGCTCAAATCGCGGTGGTAACCGTTAAGTCGCTCGAGGGGGACTCCATTAGCGACTACGCCTTCAACCTCGCCTCACGGCTCGGAATCGGTCCAAAATCGTCAGACCGCGGCGTTCTGATTCTCGTCGCGCCAAGCGAGCATAAGTACTCGACCCAGGTTGGCTACGGTCTTGAACCGATTCTGCCCGACGGCAAGGTTGGTGGGTTTGGGCGAGAGGCGATCCCCTATTTCCGTCAGAACAACTACGACGCGGCGATCCTGCTGATGACGCGCCGCGTGGCTGACGTCATTGCTGCGGATCGCGGGATAACGCTTTCAGGCACTCCCCCAGCGGCTCCCCGGGCGCCCAGCGGTGACGCGGGACTCCCTTTGGGCTCGCTTCTCGGGCTCATCATTTTCATTCTCATTTTTGGCGGTTTCTTCGGGCCGATCCTTTGGGCCATCTTCGGCTCGCGCAACTCGGGTAGGCGCGGCCGGTGGCTCGGCGGTCCGCCCATCGGGGGATGGGGCGGTGGG
>Ga0306920_100001640_pt1 | contig 27862 bp, 23 predicted proteins | sample flu12Cox44000170_FD_204666 | JGI IMG/M metagenome (GOLD analysis project Ga0306920, IMG submission 204666) | Lab enrichment of tropical soil microbial communities from Luquillo Experimental Forest, Puerto Rico - flux4day.12C.oxic.44.000.170 (v2)... | ecosystem: Environmental > Terrestrial >... | reverse complement strand
TCCGGAGCTGCATGCGCAACGTAAAGCGCGGCCAGCGCGCCGTTTGCTCCAGGACGGTCCTCGACAACGACATTCTGCTTGAGCGCAATGCCCAGCGGCGTGGCGAGGATGCGACAAATGGTATCGCTGGCGCTGCCGGGACCGAATACGTTGACGAGGGTGATCGGCTTGCTTGGATAGCTGTCCGCGCGCGCCCCTCCGGCAAGCGGTATCGTTGCGGCGAGTGCAAGGACGAGCAGCAGGCGGTTCTTCATGTCACGGTTCCTCCTCGGATTTGTTTGAGATGACCATGCCATGCGCGCGGCCGATGCAAAAAGGCAGCAATACTGTCGTTCTCCCGTCTTCCGGAAAAATGCTTTGCAAGGCCCGCGCCGGCGTGCTCCCTAGCCGTCCATCCCGGGTGTGGAGAACGCCATGCAAATTGCTCGCCGCCAGTTCTTGTTGCTCGCGGGTGTCGCCGCAACGAGCCTGCTCGCACCGCTTGCGGCTGACGCGGAGAGCTACCCCGCGCGCCCCGTGCGCGTGATTGTTCCATTCGCGCCCGGTGGTCCGACCGACGTGTTTGCGCGCCTCATGTCACAGGGATTATCGGAAGGGACGGGCGCGCAGTTCTATGTCGAGAACATTGTCGGGGCGGGCGGCAATATCGGCGCGGGAAAGGCGGCGCAGGCGGCGCCCGACGGCTACACGGTGCTGGTCAACGGCGTCAATCACGTGGTCAACCCGTTCTTGTACAACCAGGTCCCCTACGATCCAGCGAAGAACTTCGATTCGGTTACCCTTGCCGTCACGGCGGCGACGGTGCTTACGGTGCATCCATCGGTGATGGCGCGATCGGTAAACGAGCTCGTCGACGACATCAGGGCGCATCCCGGCAAATACAGCTACGCCTCGCCGGGAGCCGGCACGCCGCCCCATCTGGTGGGCGAGCTGTTCCGCCTTACGCTGGGCCTCGATGTCGTGCACGTCCCGTTCAATGGAGGCGGCCCTGCGGTTGCCTCGACGGTGGCCGGCCACACGCAGATCTCATTCGGATCGACGGCCCCGGCCGTGCCGCTGGTGAAGGCGGGGCAGCTGCGTGCGCTTGCGGTGTCGACCAAGACGCGCTCGCAGGCGCTGCCGGATGTTCCCACCATGACCGAGGCGGGCTATGGCGAGATCGAAGGCGAATCCTGGTTCATCGTGCTGGTGCCGGCCGGCACGCCACATGACATCATCGCGCTGCTCCATCGGGATATTGCAACGATCATGACGCTGCCTGCCATGCAGGAGCGACTTGCGGTGCTGGGCTACGCGCCGGTGGTGAGCACGGCCGAGGAATGCACGGCCCGCATCAGGGCGGAAGGCATCCGGTGGGCCAAGGTCATTCACGATGCGGGCATCAGGGCGCAGTGAGCGCGGCTATTGGGTCGGAAACGGAAGTTGAGTCCGCAAACGCAGCGAGCAAAGTGTGCGGTCGGCCTATCGGTTCCGCTTGGTGCGCCCCTGCTTCGCTGTCGGGGTGCTGCGTTGTAGCGTGAGAAAGCCCGCCAGCACCGCCAGCAGCAGCGCGCCGATATGTAATTGAGACGGAAAAGTCCCCCGGCGAATGAGGCGCACGATCTCGGCCGGCGCCACAAGCTTCACCTCAAGGCCGGGCTCGGGCTTGAAGCCGTTGGCGCGCTCGCCGGCTTCCACGAAGAACGAGTGGATCCGGTTGTTGAGGCGGCCGGTGCAGGGAGACGTCGTGCTCAGCCGATGAATGGCGCGCGCGGTGAGCCCGGTCTCCTCTATGAGCTCCCGCCGCGCGCAGTCGACCGGCCGCTCGCCGCGCTCCACCAGGCCTGCAGGCAGCTCCCACACGAAGGCTTCGAGCGCGGGGCGGAACTGGCGCACGATCGGGATCTTGCCATCGCGGGTCATTGCGACGATTGCGATGTAATCGGCCTGTTCAACGGCGTGATAGAGCTCGACGGTCGCGCCACGCGCGAATTGGACCTCGCGTGCAATGAGGCTTATCCAGGGCGACACCTTAGTGGTGCGGCGCGAGCGGATGCGCGGCCATTTCATGATGGGCCGCCGAATGCGCGCGCATGCGCGTCCCTGAGCCTCACGGTTGTCGGACGCCGCCGCAGGAACGTGGTCGCAAACGCGTAGCCGTACCAGCGCAGGTAGGCCGGCAGCCATTTCAACACCCGGAACCGGCTCTGACCGTGCCGACGCTCGAACCATTGCACCGGCACTTCGGCGATCGGCCACCCCAGCCGATGCGCCTTCACCAGGAGCTCGATGCTGTAGCAGAAGCCCTGATCGGATTCGACCGCGATGGCCTCGATGACCCGGCGCGAGAACATGCGGAACCCGTTGCTGGCGTCCGTGGTCGGCAGCCGCGCGAGATGATGCAGGGTGAAATTACCCGCGCGCACCAATGCCGCCTTGAGCGGTGGCGCGCCCACCATGGCGCCGCCGGGCATGAAGCGGCTGGCGCAGACAATTTCGCAGCCACCGCGCGCCAACGCGACCATGCGGTCAAGCATCGCCGCGTTGATGTGGTCATCGGCGGGAAACATCAGGACGAAGGGGGCGGTGGTTGCCGCAAATCCCGTCATCACGGCGGCGTGGGCGCCGCGCCGGTCGTTGCGCACGAGCTCCACGGGCAATGGCGCATACGAGGAGGGATTGTCGCGGACCGCCGGCAGCGTGTCATCGTCCGGGTCGTCGTAGCAGAGAAGGACGCGCGCGGGTGTCCTCAGCGAGGAGGAAAGCGAGGCCAGCGTCGCGACGATGTTGCGGCCCTCGTTGTGAACGGGGATGACGATGTCGAGATCCGCCGTCATGCGTCAACTGTGCGCTTCACACCGGCGGTGAGCACGAACGGCCGCAGACGCTCCATGAATGGGAGGCCGAACACGCTTGCGTCGATCAGGTTGTAGATCGGCAGCACAAAGCGCGCGCGCGGCGATGCCACGTAGCGATACGCGAGACCCGAGAGAAAGTGCGAGGTGACGTCGAAGCCTGCGCGCGTGAAGATGGCCGCGACCTCGCGCGCGAGCACCGGGCGCTCGTTTGCGGTCACCCCGATCGAACTGTAAAGCGGGGACGCCGGATCCCGGTAGAGCCACATGAACGGGTTCATCCGATTGGGATCGAACGCGACGAAGCGTCCTCGCGGCCGCAGCACGCGAAACACCTCGGCGGCGCAGCGCGAGGGGTCGGGGAAATGATGCACCACCCCACTCAGCAGCACGCCGTCGAAGCTGCCGTCGGCAAACGGGAGATGCTCGATGTCACCCTGCAGGAATGCAATGTCGGGATGCTTGCGTTGGCCGACCGCGATCAGCTTCCCGCTGATGTCGAGCCCGACGGCGTCGTAGCCAGACCGCGCAAGCAGCTGGGTGAACGCGCCGGACCCGCAGCCGAGATCGACCACTTGCGCGCGCGAAGGAAGCGCGCTCAGGCGCACGAAGGCCTCGATCAGGCGCGCGCTGGCGGCGGGGGTAAAGACATTGTAGTCGTCGGCCTCGGCATGACCGTCGAAGAACGCGATCTCCTGCTGCTTGTTCTGCTGCGTGTCCCGCCCGTCCTGCCGCTTGGATCGCCGCTTGATCAGGCGCTCATTTTCCCACGCCGCCATGAGTTGATCAGTGGCCCATCCCGGCGGCGGCCTTGGTGGCCGCTGCCACCGCGGGGAAATATTCCATCAGCCAGGCGCGCAGCAGGTCCCAGACGCGTGCATTCTTCTCCGCGAACATGAAATGGTCGGCATCGCTGATGAGGTGCAGCTCGCAGGGCTGGCCGGCGCGCTTGAACAGCTCGATCGATTGCTCCGTCGGTGTCACGGAGTCGTTTGCGGCATGCAGCAGCAGCAGTGGGCGTGGCGCAATGCGCCCGACCACATCGTCGGCGCGAAAGTCGAACATGCTCTGTGCGGTCTCGGCCGGAAACTCTTGAATGGAGTTGCTGACAAGATTGCTGCGCAGATGCGGCGGGATCGGCACGATGTCGTAACGCGGCACCATCAGGGATTTTCCGGTGCGCGCGCGGTGCTCGCGGCCTGCCCTCAGCATCTCCGTGAAGCGCGCCCATTCCTGCGGGCTCCTGTGCTGGCCGCGGAACTTGCGCTCGCCGTCGCCCCAACCGCCGTTGGAGACGACCGCGGCAATGCGCGCGTCGACGCCGCCGGCATAGACCGCAACCGCTCCTCCGAAGCTCGATCCGATGGCACCGATGCGCGCGGGATCGACGGCGGTCTGGCTGGCGAGGAAGGTGAGCGCATTGCGGGTATCCTCAACCTGCTCAAGGCAGATCACTCGCCCATGCTCGCCTTCGCTCTCTCCGCAGCCTCGCATGTCGAACGCGAGGGTGGCATAGCCGAGCTCGTTGAGCATCCTGCTCGGCGCCAGCACGTTCGACGAACTCCTGCTGCTGCCAAACCCGTGCAGAACCATGAACGCGGCTCGGCGCTCGCCGCGCGCAACGCCCTCCGGCACCCGCAGCGTGCCGGCGAGGCGTAGTCCACCCGACATGATGGTTACGGTCGTTTCGCTCATAACGGGTCTCCTGCGAACGCCGACTCGCGCGCGATCGCGCGATAGCTAGTCGATTGTCAGGGCGCCCTGGGCTTGCCCAGGCCCAGCTCCGACCAGCGCGCGTAGGCCTTGTCGACGTCCTCCTTTTCCGGCCAGACGGTTGGCGGGAAGCGGGCGCCGCCGAGATCGGGGTCGGGATCGTAATCGAGGTTCATGGTCGCATCGATCAGCACGCGGTTCCACTTGCCGGTGCCGAACAGATGCGCATTGCGGTCGCGCCTGCGCATGGATGGATCGAGCCCGGAGCCGAACGTCGCCGGCATGATGACGATGTCGTTCTCTCCCGCGTTGACCCGATAGGCGATGGCCCAATCGACCGCGGCATAATCGTGGATGTCGATGTCATCGTCGACCACGGTAATGTGCTTGTAGCGGACGTGCGCCGCCGAGGAGCCCCAGATGGCGTTGGCGGCCTGCTTCGCCTGCCCGCGGTAGCTCTGCTTCATCTGGATGAGCAGGTTGATGCCTGCGTGCACCGGCGGGCACCAGACATCGGTGATCCCGGGCACGCCCGCGCGATCGAGCACGTTCCAGGCGGTCGCGGCGCGCATGATGGACGAGCAGACGGTATTTTCCGAATAGCTTCCGGGCATGGCGCCTTCGATGGTGCCGCGCAGGATCGGATCGTTGCGATGCGTGATGCAGGTCACGCGGATGGTCGGCTTGGGCGAGCGGTCGCCGGCGAGATAGCCCGTGAATTCCGCAAACGGGCCCTCCATGACATAGGTCTTGGGATCAAGGCCGAGATAGCCCTCGATGACGATCTCGGCTGCCGCCGGCACAAGCAGGTCGACGGTCTCGCACCTGACCAGCTCGACCGGGGCGCCCCGAATCGCGCCCATCACGTCGTACTCGCATACGCCCTTGGCCACCGGCGAGCCAGAGCAGAAGCCGAACGAGGGCTCCCAGCCGATCGCAACGGCAATCGGCATCTCCGCGCTGCCGCCGTTCTGCCAGGCGGTGAAATGATGGCCGATATGCTGCGCGCGCCACATCAGGATCGGGATGGCATCGTGACCCGCGACCATGCCGCGATAGATGCCGACATTCATGACCCCCGTGTCGGGGTCCTTGGTGACGCAGCCGCCATAGGTGAGAAGGTAGCGGCCGCCGTCGAGCCGGTTCCAGTGCGGGGCCGGGAAGTCGTAGAGATCGATGTCGGGGCCCTTGAGGATGTTCTCCTTCACCGGACCGGTTGCGATGACCTTTGGCGGGATGCTGCCGGCGAGAATGGTTCGCGCGAGCCTGACCAGATCGCGCGGATGCGTATCCGGCGGCAGCCCCAGCATCATGGCAATGCGGCGGTAGCTGTTGAGCCCGGAGTCGAACACGCGCCGGCACCGGCTCTCCGGCTTGTTATAATCCTTGATATTTTCGAACAGCAGCGCCTTGCCGGTTCCAGGTCCCTGCGCGAGGCGCGTAATCGTGCCGAGTTCGAGGTTCCAGTCCACCTCGGCCTTGATCCGGTGCAGCTCGTCTTCGCGTTCGAGCGCCGCAATCCAACCGCGCAGGTCACCGAACGCGGCGGGACTTCGCTCAACAGTCAAATCTTCTTTTCGGGTCTGCAGCATCTTTGGCACCCTACGCGTATGAATTTATTTGAGCAATCGCTCCGGCGGCGGTGCGATCTCGGTGACGAGGTCGCGCAAGAGCGGCTTATTGGAAAGTGGCGCAAGGGTCATCTCGCGCGGCTCAAGCCGCGCCGTGCAGGCATAGACCGTCGTGCCGTCGAGCTCCATCATGCATTCCTTGCAGGCATTGGCATTGATGCAGGAGAAGCGGATGGCGAGGCTCGGGTCGCGGTTGGCGCGAATCCAGCGCAGCCCGTCGAGAACGGATTGGCCTGGCTCGAATGGAACGTCGAAGCTCTCCCAATGGCCTGCCGCGGGGTCCGCCCCGCGCCAGACCTTGAGCCGCGCATGCAGGCTCACTGCGCCGCCGCCATTGCCGCCCCGGAATGGCCGAGCATGATGCCGCCTTCGCCCAGCCGCGCGACTTGATTGACCTGCCACGCTGGCCACATGTCGGGGAAATCCTCGCGCTGGTGCGCGCCGCGGCTTTCGGTGCGCTCGCGCGCCGCCATTGCAACCGTGCGGGCAACCAGCAGCATGTTCCGGAGATCGAACCATTCGACGCGCCGAAGGTCGAAGGCGCCGCCAGCCGCAATCGGCCGCTCACCAAGCTCGCGCGTCATCTCATCGATTGCGGCAAGCGCCTGATCGAGTCTCGCGGCGGTGCGCAGCGGACCGACGCTGTCTGCCATGACCGCTTGCAGGCGGCCAATCATGGCAGCCGTATTGATGCTGCGCGTGCGTGGCTCCTCCGCGGCTGTGAGATCGAGGCTGCTCCGCGCGGCGCGCATATCGAACGCCTGCGCGCGGGCCTTAAGCGCGTGCTCCGCCGCGTTTGCTCCAGCGCGCCGGCCAAATACCACTGCCTCGGTGATGGCATTGCCGGACAACCGATTCGCCCCGTTCGCCCCGCCCACCGCTTCGCCCGCCGCAAACAGGCCCGGTATCTCCGTCTGCATGCGATCGTCCGCAACGATGCCCCCCATGTGATAATGCGCAATGGGTGCGACCTCGATCGGCATCCGCGTGAGATCGATGTTGTTGCGAAGAAGCCGGTCGATCACGGGGCCGAAGGCGGCTCGCAGCGTCTGTTCCTCGCAATGCTGGAAGCTCAGGAAGGCGCCGCCATGGGGAGAGCCGCGCCCCGCCTCCACTTCTTTGATGATCGCGTAAGTCGCGATGTCGCGCGTGGTGACATAGCGGCCCTCCTCGCTCACCCCGTAGCGGCTGGTGAGCTCCTCGCCTTCGCTGTTGATGAGACGCCCGCCCAGCTTGTAGCGGAAAGGGTCCCACATGATGGGGTCCATTCCGATGAGCCGCGGTGCCAAGTGACCGATCGGGAAGAACTGGACGAATTCCATGTCGACGAGCGGGGCCCCTGCACGCAGCGCCAGCGCATACCCGTCCCCGCCCATATTGGCGGAGGCGCTGTTGCGGCGGTAAAGCCGGGTCAGGCCGCCGGTTGCGAGGATGGTCGCCTTGGCGGCGATGGTGACGGCGGCTCCGCTTGCAACGTGCAGCGCCGTGGCGCCCGCGACCTCGCCGTCCGCGCAGACCAGATCGACGATGAGCAGATCGCCTGCCTTGCGGATGCCGCCCGAGCGGGTGATCACGCCCCGCAGCGTCTTGGACACCGCAGGGCCCGTGTTGAGGAAATCAACATAGACGCACCGCGGCCGGTCATGCCCTGGCGCCAACGCCTGGGCGATGCGCCCGTCCTGGCGCGCCCAGCCAATGCCCCAGCCTTCCATCTCGCGGATGCAGGCGGGGCCTTCCTCGCACAGGAGCTGCGCCAGGCGCGGCTCGCACAGCCCGCGGCCGGCCGCGAGCGTGTCATCGTAATGGTGGCTCCAATGGTCGGGGGTCTCCGAGCCGAGTGCGGCGGCAACCGTCATCTGCGCCATTACGGTCGCGCCGCCACGGCCGATCAGACTGCGGTCGACCAGCATGACGCGAGCTCCCGCGCGCGCGGCGGTAATGGCTGCATACATGCCGGCGGCGCCCGATCCTATGATCAGGACGTCGGTCTCCAGATGCATGGGCTCACGGCTCATGCCGGGGCTGTTGCGCCCTTGCGCTTGCGGGCGGCAATCTTGACCGCGTTGATGATCTCGGGATAGGCGGCGCAACGGCACAGATTGCCCGACAGATAGTGGCGGATGGCATCGTCGTCGGGGTCCGGATTCTCGTCCAGAAGCTGCGTTGCCATCAGCAGGAAGCCCGGGGTGCAATACCCGCACTGGAACGCGCCGGCCTCGATGAACGCCTCCTGGACGGGACTGAGCGTGTCGCCGTCCGCGAGGCTCTCGACGGTGCGAACCTGCGCGCCGTCGACGAAGGCGGCGAGGTAGAGGCAGCCCGACACCGCCGTGCCGTTCACGAGCACGGTGCAGCAGCCGCACATGCCCTGACCGCAGCTCTCGCGCGCGCCCGTGAGGTTGAAATCGCGCTGCAATACCTCGACCAGATTATGATGCGTCTCGATCTCGGCGGTGACGGGCTCGCCGTTGAGTTCAAAAGCGATTGTTCGCCGGCTCATGGTGCATCCCCGAGCGGCTGATCGGTGCCGGAGCGCAACGCGCGCAGCACAGCCTCGGCATTGAGCGGCAGCTCGGTCAGCCGCACCCCGCAGGCATCCTCGATCGCGTTGCCGATCGCCGGCGATACGCAGAAAGTTGCGGTCTCGCCCACCCCTTTGGCGCCGTATGGCCCATTTGATTGATGCGCGGCAACTGCCTCACTCTCCATTCCGCGCGGCACGTCCAGCATGCCGGGAATCTTGTAGTCGGCAAGCGAGGCATTGGTGACCTGGCCGCCGTCGATCTGCATCTTCTCGAACATGGTGAATCCCAGCTGCATCAGGGCCGCGCCGGAAATCTGCGTCTCCACGATCTTGGGATTGAGCGGGCGGCCGCAGTCCACGACGTTCACGAGCCGGATGACGCGGACCGCGCCGGTCTCGGTATCGACCTCGACCTCCGCACCCGCGGCGGCGCACATCCAGAACGGCGTGGCATTGGGCGTTGCGCCGCTCGCAGGGTCGGGCGGCACGTAATCCGGCTTGTAGGTGCCGGTACCGATAATGTTTCCCGCCTGCATGCCGTACTTCTTCCTGAACAGGTCGCTGATGGGAGCGTTGCTGCCTTCCGGCTCGCCAACCTCGCGCGCCAACGCCTTGAGCTTTTCGCGCGCCTCCTCGGCGGCGAGCCGCACCGCGTGTCCCATGTGGAACAGCGAGCGCGAGCCGAGCGTGCCCATGTCGTAAGGCGTGATATCGGTGTCGCGCGGCGTAACCCTCACGCTCTCGGCCGGGACATTGAGCACCTCGCCGACGATCTGCGTCATGGCAGTGTCGGAACCTTGGCCCATATCGACCGTGCCGCACGAAAGGATGATGCTGCCATCGGCTGCAATATTGACGTTGGCGACCGACGTGGTCGGTGAGATCACGGCCTTCATCGCGATCGCCAGGCCGCGGCCGCGGCGCAGTGGTCCGGCCCCGCGCTCGAGCGCCTCGTTCCACCGCAGCCGCGCGGCCACGCGGTCGAGCGCCGCCTCAAGCTTGATATCCCGCGCGATGGTGCCGGTCGCCTGCGGGCGGCCCTCGCGCAGGATGTTCCTGCGCCGGAATTCGAGCGGGTCGAGCCTGAGCTCGCGCGCCATGATATCGGTGTGCCGCTCGTAGGCCCACACCAGCTGCGGGATGCCGAAGCCCCGCAGCGCCCCCGCGGGCGGCAAATTGGTATAGAGCGCGTACGAATCGATCCAGACATTGTCGATGTCGTAGGGGCCGGAAGCGGTGAAGCCCGATTTCTGCGTCACGCGCGGCCCGATATCCGCATAGGCACCGCCGTTCCAGTACACCTCGCATTTGCGCCCCGTGATGCGGCCGCTCTTATCGACACCGGTCTTGATGCGAAACGTGCTGGGGTGTTTGGTGATGGTGTAGAACTGCTCTTCCATGGTGAGGGCGACTTTGACGGGCCGCCGCACGATCATGGAAAGTGCCGTGGCGATCGCCTCGAGCTTGATATAGAGCTTGCCGCCGAAACCGCCGCCGAGATACGGCACCTTGATGCGCACCCGGTTCTCCGGCCAGCCCAAAAGTCGCGCGATCTCCGTGCGCACGAACGACGGGCCTTGGGATGCGCTGATGATCGTGACCCCGCTGTCTCTGTAGTCCGCAATCGACGCAAACGGCTCGAGCGCGGCATGGAGCACCTTCTGGGTCCGGAACGTGTGCTCGAACACTCGAGCGGCGGTGGTGAACGCGTGCTCGACATCCCCGCGCCGAAGCTTGAAATCAAGCGCAGTATTCGTGCCCTTGCGGCCCTTGAGATGCTTGAGGTCGGCAAACGTTCCGGCCGGACGCAGCTCGTCATGCACGAGCACCTTGTTCTTGGCGGCCTCGATCTCGTCGAACACCGCCGGCAGCTCGTCGTATTCGGCGACAATGAGCGCCGCCGCTGCTTCGGCCACATGCGGGTCGGCGGCGAGCACCGCTGCCACGGGCTCTCCCACATAATGGACCTTGTCGATTGCGAGAATCGGCTGGTCGTGGAAGGCAGGGCCGTAATAGGGCTCCGGAATGACCCGTCGGATATCGCGCGAGGTGATGACGCGATGGACGCCGGGCATTCGCTGCGCCGCGCTCGTGTCGATCGACTTGATGCGGCCATGGGCGACGGTGCTGCGGAAAAGTTTTGCATGCAGCATTCCCGCAAGCTGCATGGTGTGGGTGTACTCGGCGCGCCCGGTCACCTTGGTGCGCGCCTCGATACGCGGCAGAGAGCGTCCGACCTGGCTGCCGACCTCGTGCCGGGCCTCCGTCAATGCGTCGCTCCCGTTCCGTCGAGGGCCTGGTGCAGCGCGCGCGCAACAAAGACCCGCACGAGCTCACGCTTGTAAGGTGCCGAGCCGCGCACATCCGAGATGCACTCGACTTCCGCAGCGGCTGCCTCGCCGGCGCGTCCAAACGTCCGCTCGCCGATCTCTGCGCCGGCCAGCACCTGCTCGGCGGCCCCAAGCCGCATGGCCTTCTCGGTCGCAGCACTCACCACCACACGCGCGGACCTGATCGCCGCTCCGTCCCGGGTGAGCGAGACCGCAACCCCGAGCGCAGGCCAATCCTCGGCCGAGCCGGTTGTGACCTTCATGTAGGCCGCGCATGATTTTCCCTGCGCGGGAATATGCAGCTCCGAGATCAGCTCGTTCTTTTCCAGGACGGTCTCGAAATAGCCCGCAAACAGGCTCTCAACCGCGATCTTGCGCTCGCCTTGAGACCCCGCGACCGATACATACGCGCCAAGCGCGATCAGGACCGGCGGCAGATCCATGTGCGGATCGCCATGGGCGAGGCAGCCGCCCACGGTCGCAACGTTGCGCACCCGGATGTTGGAGAGCCGCAGCATGGTGCGGGAAATCACCGGCGCGCAGCGGGCCACTTCGGCCGACCGCTCAACCCGCGCAAGCGGAGCCATCGCCCCAATGCTCAGCGTGCCGTCCGGGGCAATGGCAATGCGCGACTGCGCGGCCGCAAGCTTGCGCAGGCTGACAAGCCGACTCGGCCGGAACACGCCGGCCTTCATCATCAGCATCAACGCGGTGCCCCCAGCGATGGGCCGCACGGCAGCATCGTCGGGATCAAGGAGCGTGATCGCCTCGCCCAGTGAAGCGGGCTCAAGCAGCTCGAATGGCGTCATGGCGCGGTTCCGGGGCTGGCCGCCGGGAACGCAGCGCGAATGCGCTCGGTGAACTGCCGCTCCATCTCCTTCGCCTTTGCGCGCAGCACAGGCTGGCCGAGGCTGCCGAGCTTGCCGGTCAGGGCTGCCTCGATCTCATAGCTCACCTGGGTTCCCCCGTTTTGTTCCGCGAGCCGGGTGACCGACCGTGCGCTGAGGCGTCCGATGATCCCCTGCGGTGTCCCTTCAATCCTGGCCTCGATCTCCCTCGGCGGATCGACGCGCAGGACCTCGACTGTGACATCGAACCGGAACTTGAGATAAGCGATCCTCGTCTCCAGAACCGCGGTGTAGTGATCGCCGTCAATCTCGCTCAGATCCTGCACACCCTCCACGCAGGAGGCAAAAAACCGGGCATCCCGCACTTTCGCAAACACGGCCTCGCGTGGCGCGACAATAGCGATCTCGCCGGTAAATTTCATCGGGTGCCCTGGTCGATCGCGGATTCGGCGGGAAGTAAAGCGTAATGAACCGCCGCATATACCGGGGTTGCTTATTCAAAGTCGAATGCCCGCGGCCCTCCTGGCCTTCCGGTATCTATATACCGCGAGAAAATTTTTTGTGTAGGGTATGAAACACTAGTCTCCCCGCGCGCGTTGGTGCCTTCGACGTCGGGGACGTCAGATGGAAGAGGGCGCCATGTGGATCTCGCTTTTCGTCGTTGCCTGCGGGGCCGCCGTCTGTCTGAGCGTGGCTGCGGTCTTGATGCAGCCTACGGCACGCCGGACTCTGCTCGGTTAGTAGCGTGCGGCAGTAGCGTAACGGCGCGTAGTGGCCGGCCCCAGTTGGGGCCGGTCGCTTTTTGACCGATTTCCGGGACAATCAGGGTTGCGCACGGCCTGCCGGGGCCGTTCTTGCCGATTGTCGTTTTGCCCAAATTGGCGTTTGTAAAGGCGCTGGGTGCCCACGCCTCGCGCCTTGGGAAAGATCATGGCTTCATCGCTTTTAGCAACCCGGCGCTTTGCGCCTTTGTTTTGGTGCCAGTTCTTCTCGGCGTTCAACGACAATTTCCTCAAGAACGCACTGGTATTCCTGCTGGTGTTCAAGGTCGGTGGTCCGCTGGCCGATGCCCTGACCCAGGTCGCCGCCGCAATTTTCATCGCGCCCTATTTCTTCTTGTCTGCGCTCGGCGGCGAGATGGCAGACCGGTTTGACAAGGCGTGGGTGGCGCAGCGCCTCAAGCTGGCAGAGATCGGCATCGCCTTCATTGCGGTCCTTGGTTTCTGGCTGAATACGCTTGGCCACGATCAAACATCGATTACCATGCTGTTTATTGCCCTTTTCCTGTTCGGGGTGATCGGATCGCTTTTCGGACCTATCAAATATGGAATCTTGCCGGACCATCTCGCGCGTTCCAAACTCCCGGCCGCCAATGCGCTCGTGGAAGGCGCGACCTTCGTCGCTATCCTGCTCGGTCTGATCGTTGGCGGCTGGGTTGCTTCGGGTGGCGGTGACCCAATTTATTTTGCGCTGCTAATGATCGCATTTTCACTGGCGTGCTGGGGCTCGAGCCTCTTGATCCCATCGACCGGGCAAGCGGCCCCCGACCTGCGGGTGCGGTCAAACATCGTAATCTCGACCTATGACCTCCTGAAGCATTTGCGTGATGATCGTCGCATCTGGTGGGGCGCGTTCGTCACGAGTTGGTTCTGGCTGGTCGGTGCAGTGGTCGTCGGTCTCTTGCTGCCGCTGGTAAAGAACGTGCTCGGCGGCACCGAGGAGGTCGGCCAGACCTGCTTTGCCATCTTTTCAATTTCGATTCCGGTCGGCGCGGGACTCGCCGCCTGGCTCGCCGCCGGACGCATCATCCTGCTGCCCACATTGATTGGCGCCGTCCTGCTTGGCCTGTTTTCAATGGACCTCGGATGGTCAACGTCGGGCGTTGCTCCCATTCCTGATCTGACCGGTTATTTATCCTTGTTCCACTCGTGGCGCGGCATCCGCCTGGCTGTCGATCTCGCGGGCATCGCGATTGCGGGCGGGTTGTTCATCGTGCCGACATTCGCGGCGGTACAGGCCTGGGCCGGCGCCGACCGCCGTGCGCGAGTGGTGGCCGCGGTCAACGTTCTCAATGCAGCATTCATGGCGGGCGGCACGGTCTTCGTTGCCCTGCTGCAGTTGTGGCTGGCGCTGGGGACTCCGGTCATCTTCATGCTGCTTGGCATGGCAAGTCTGCTCGTGGCGATCGCGATCGGGCGAACCATGCCGGCAAGTGCGCTCAGCGATGCGCTATCGATCATCTATCGCGCGCTGTTTCGAATCGAGGTGCGAGGGATCGAGCACCTCAACAATGCCGGCCCCAATCTGATCATTGCGCTCAATCACGTGAGCCTGCTCGACGCCGGGCTTGCGCTATCGTTGCGCAACCGCAAGCCCATATTTGCCATCGACGTCGGCGTCGCCAAGCGCTGGTGGGTGCGCCCGTTCCTGCGGCTCACGCGGGCGTTGCCGCTCGACCCGCTCAAGCCGATGGCGGTGCGCAGCCTGATCGAGGCGGTGCGCGCGGGCGACGCGCTGATCATCTTTCCCGAGGGGCGCATCACGGTCACCGGCAGCCTGATGAAGGTCTATGACGGGGCCGCGATGATCGCGGACAAGTCGAACGCCGAGATTGTCCCGGTGCGCATCGAGGGGCTGGAGCAGACCCCGTTTGGCCAGTTGTCGCGCGAGCAGGTGCGCCGGCGCTGGTTTCCCAAGGTGCGGGTCACCATCCTCGAGCCCGTGCGTCTCACGGTTGACCCCGATCTCAAGGGCCGCAAGCGCCGGCAGGCCGCAGGCGCGGCGCTTTACGGGATCATGTCCGATCTCGTCTTTCGCACCACCTCGACTGATTATACCGTGCTCGAAGCGGTGATCCGAGCCGCCGACCTCCACGGCCGCAACCGTGTCGCCATTGAAGATCCGGTGAGCGGACCGCTGACCTACCGGCGACTGCTCACTGCAGCAGCCGTGCTGGGAGCGAAGCTCAGGCCTTTGGTAGGCGAAGGGCGGGCGCTCGGGGTGATGCTGCCGAACGCCAACGGCGCGGTGGTGACCATTCTTGGGCTGATGTCGGCAGGTCGCGTTCCCGCCATGATCAATTTCACCGCGGGCGCAGCCAACATTCTTAGCGCCTGCCGGGCGGCGCAGATCGACACCATTATCAGCTCGCGCGCCTTCATCGAGAAGGGAAAGCTCTCAAAACTGGTTGCGGCGATCGAGGAAAAAGTAGCGATCGTCTATCTCGAGGACGTTCGTGCGGGCGTTACCCTTGCCGACAAGCTTCGCGGCCTGCGCCATGCCGAGAAGCCACTGGTCGAGCGCAAGCCTGACGACTGGGCGGCAATCCTGTTCACATCCGGATCGGAAGGGTTGCCCAAGGGGGTCGTGCTCTCCCATCGCAACATGCTCGCGAACGCCGCACAGGCCGCCGCGCGCATCGATTTCGGCAGGGAGGACAAGGTATTCAATGTGCTACCGATATTCCACTCGTTCGGCCTCACGGTGGGCGTAGCATTGCCGCTGGTCTCAGGCGTGCGCACCTACCTTTATCCGTCTCCGCTGCATTATCGCACCGTGGCCGAGCTCATCTATGCGGTGAACGCGACCATCATGTTCGGCACCGATACCTTCCTCAACGGCTATGCGCGCGTGGCGCATGCTTATGATTTCCGGTCGCTGCGCTACATTCTCGCCGGCGCGGAGCCGGTGAAGGACACGACCCGGCGCACCTATATGGAAAAATTTGGACTGCGCATCCTGGAAGGCTACGGTGTCACCGAGACGGCGCCGGCGCTGGCGCTGAACACGCCGATGTTCAACAAATTCGGCACTGTCGGGCGCATCCTGCCGGGCATGGAGGTGAAGCTCGAAAAGGTCGAAGGGGTCGAGGACGGAGGCCGCCTGCTCGTGCGCGGGCCGAACGTGATGCTCGGCTATCTCAAGGTGGATCACCCCGGCGTGCTGGAGCCTCCCTCTGCGGGCTGGCACGACACCGGCGATATCGTCAGCATCGACGAGCAGGGCTTCGTGACCATCAAGGGCCGCGCCCGCAGGTTCGCCAAGATCGGAGGCGAGATGATCTCGCTCGCGGCGGTCGAGGCGCTGGCCTCCGAGCTGTGGCCGAATGCCGTCTCCGCGGTCGCAGCGGTTCCCGATGCGCGCAAAGGCGAGCGCCTCATTCTCGTGACCCAGCAGAAGGGCGCAACGCGCGGGGAGTTTCTGGCCTTCGCCAGGGCGAAGCACGCCTCCGAGCTGATGATTCCCGCCGAGGTCTGGGTGATCGACAAGCTTCCCTTGCTCGGCTCCGGCAAGGTCGACATGGTCGCGGTCGCCACGCTGGTCGCCGAGCGCGCGGCGGCGACGGCGGAGCCGGAGTTGCGCACGCGCGCCATCGGCTGAGCCCTCCGGCAGGGACGAGCTGCCAGATACAAGAATTCCTCGCGCTTCGCGGCCTCGCGGCGGCGCTGCAATCGATCGAATTACATCCGCTGTTCCCAAACCGGGGTCACTCGATAACCTCGTCGGCGAGCGCGAGCAGCGTCGGTGGCACTTGGAGATCGAGCGCTTGCGCGGTAATCAAATTGACCACAAGCTCGAACTTCGTCGGCTGCTCGACCGGTATATCGCCGGGCTTGGCCCCCCGCAGAATCTTGTCGACGTAATCTGCCGCGCGCCGAAATCGTTCGGTGTAGCTTGGCCCGTAGGACATGAAGCCTCCACTGTGGACAAAATCGCGAGTGCTGAAGATGGTTGGAAGCCGCGCGCCCAGGGCAAGCGTAAGGATGCGCGCGAGGTTGGCGACCATGAGCTGATCGATCGCAACATAAAGCGCGTCCGCCTTCTCCCTGAGCTTCTGGAAGGCAGGGCTGAAATCCGCCACCCGATGAATTTCCAGCGGCACGACATCGATGCCGAGCGACCGGGCCGCCGCCTCGGTCTCACGCATCTCCAGAACAGGCTGGGCATTGCCGACATTGAAGATGATGGCCAGCCGGCGCAATTGGGGAACCACCTCGCGTAGAAGCTCGATTCGCTTGCCGGCGAGATGGGCCGCCTGCAAGGAGAGCCCGGTGACGTTGCCGCCCGGTTTGGCCAGACTTGCCACCAGGCCATTGCCGACTGGATCGATTGCCACGGCAAAAACAATCGGAATGGCCGTTGCCACCTCGGCCACGGTGGGGACAGCGCTGCCAACAGTGACAATAACGTCGACCTTCAGGCGGACAAACTCAGCAGCAATTTCGGCGTATCGCTCGGTGCGTCCCTCCGACCAGCGATACTCGATTACGATGTTGCGGTTCTCGATCCAGCCCAATTCCCGCAGATGTGCAACAAAAGCAGCCGTCCACGGACTAAAAGCTGAAACATCTGATCCCAGGAAGCCGATCGTCGGCAGCCTTCCCATTTGCTGCGCACGTGCTGCGATCGGCCATGCCGCCGCGCCGCCCAACAGCGAGACGAGCTCACGACGTTTCAGATGAGCGAATTGCATTGGCAACCCCTGGGCAGCAAGTCTGTCGCAGCATATCGGATTGGCAAATATCAAGTCAGCGGTCGCTGCAACGGCCCCGAATGCACCACCCCGAGCGCTACCGACGCCTTATTGGATCACCATAGCCCCGGGCAGGCAGGGGTGGCCGGCATTTTGAGGACCAGCGCTATCGATCCTCGTCCAGGGGCGCGGCGGCCGGCCCCGACAGCGCAGGGATATCGGCGTCCACCCGCGCGAGCAGGGCATCCTGCCGACCGTCATGGACCGCATAGAGCTTCGGCGCAGCGCGATTGATCTCGAGGTGGAATATGTCCGGCCGATTGTAGTGGCCGGCAAAGTCGTGCCGGAGCTTCATCTGAATGCCAAGCTCGAGATCGCATTGGGCATAGAGGATGCTTTCCTCGCCACCCAGGGGGCCGGCAATAATCCGGCTGTTGGGAGCGACGATGACGCTGCCGCCGCTGCGATCGGCATCGCGCAGGAAACGCTCTCCCTCCGCGCTTGGCGTCAACCGCTCGATCATGCGCTCGTCGACCACCCCGCACGCCGAAATCACGAATGCCTTGCTCATTTGCGCAAATGCCTGCGAGTCGACCGACACGCGATGGCGCATCGGGTCGCCGCTGGTCGGGAAATGATTGGGCCAGCTCATGACGTGAATGCGCGTTGCTTCTGCAGTCAACGCAAAAATTGCGAGCGGATTGGAATTCTCGCCGCAGATGAGAGCGCTCAGCGGCCCGAACGCGGTCGGAAACGTACCTAACGTATCGCCGAACCCGCCCATATGCACGAGCCGCTCGCCCACGGTGGGCGAAATCTTGCGGTGCTTGCCGATGATCGTGCCGTCCGGGCCGAGATAGACCTGGGTGTTGAACATCGTGCCCATGGTATTCGGAATCTTCTCGCAGACGCCGACCACGACGTAGGCATTGGCATCCCGCGCAGCAGCCGCCAGCGCCCGCGTTTGCGGTCCCGGAATCTCGACGGAATTCTTGAACAGCTCGGCCGCAAGCGCATTGGATACGGCGCCGGTTGCGGAGTGATGATGGTACCAGACCGGGTGCGCAGGGATGAAGCCTTCCGGAAATCCGATGACGCGTGCGCCGTTGCGCCCGGCCTCGCGAACAAGGCTGCAGGCCTTCTCCGTTGACGCCTCGCGATCGAGAAATACGGAGGCGGCCTGGACGGCGGCGACCTTCACCGTCGGGTAACGATCGCCCATTGAAACCTCCGGGAAGGCGCGGGATGCTTATTCTGCGGCCTGCGGCTGTGTTCCCGGCCGCGTCCTCGCCCAGTAGTCGGCGGCCTGCTTCGAGCGCTTGAGCGCCTCCTCGGTTTCGAAGCCAGGCGCCATGGACGCGTCCGTGCCGGCCATCACCTGATGATGCTCGATGCCCAGCGTGCGCAGCCAGCGCTGCTGGCCCATGGTGAGCGCGATGAAATAGCCGATCTCGACCAGCTCCGGCTCGCTGAAATGCCGGTGCAGGCGCGCCCAGAACGCATCGTTCACTGGCTGGTCCCAGGTAATCGCCTCAGCGTAGGAGAGCGCCGCCTTCTGCCGCTCGTCATAGCGGCTCGAGCTCTCGAAATTGATGAGATCGTGGTAGTCGTCCTCGACCATACCTTGAGCCGCCGCCTTCATCGAGCGCTGGTTGCCGCAGAACTCGCACAGCACCGAGCGCGACACGTAGACGCGACAAAGCTCCTTGATCGCGTGATCGGCTACCCCGTTCTTGAATACGTCGCGCCAGCTGTTGGCGAACGACCAGAATACAGCCGGTACATGGGCGCGGATGGCCTGGCTTTCCGGGCGCGGCGTGCCCTCGCGGGCGCAGCGCTCGAATTCGGCGAGCATTGCCTTGTCCTCGATGCCGGCGGGGTCGACGTAGCTGATGTGCGGTCTGGACATCGATTGCGGCTCCCTGCGGACCGGCTTGGCGAAGCAAGGCGCCTGCCAATCCTTTGTTCATCATATGCGTCAGCTTGCATGTTGACGCAAGCCGGCAAGGCGTTCAACCCGGTTGCTGATCGTTTACCACATGCCGGTTGTCCGACACGGCGTAAACCGCAACGGCGGCGCCGATCTACGATTGGTACGAACGATGTCCTTTCTGCTCTGCGCGCTGCATCTGCCGCGCAGCTTCCCTTAACAGATGTCGATGAGAGTTACTCGTTTCTAACAGTCTTGTAGAGAAAGCATCAAACATAGGCTTTCAAGCAATCTTCAGCATAGGCAAAGAAGCGCACGGCGTTTCACCAAAACAATACCAGCCATGACGCTATATTCGCTGCGGCGGAGGGGTCGGGCAGCCGAAGGAAAATTGTCGTGCGGTCAAGCACCATCGTCATGATCGGCTTCGCCGTTGTTTTCGGACTGCTTGCGGTGTTCGCGGCGCAGTCATGGTTGAACAGCCAGGCCGAGATGCGGGCAAAGAGTATGGAAGCACAGAAGAAACCCGTGGAGACACAGACCATCGTCGTCGCCGCGAAGCCGCTGCGCTTCGGCAACGAGCTTGGCGCAATGTCGCTGCGGGAGATTCCCTGGCCGAAGGCGGCCCTTCCGGCAGGTGCGTTCAGCAAGATCTCGGAGCTCACGTCAAGCCGTCGTGTCGTGCTCACTGCGATCGAGACGAACGAGCCGATCCTGGTTTCGAAGATTACCGGATCAGGCCAGCGGGCAACGCTGTCAGCCGTGCTCGCGGATGGAATGAAGGCGGTCACCATCCGCGTCAATGACGTCGAAGGGGTCGCGGGCTTCGTGTTGCCGGGAGACCGCGTGGACGTTGTGCTCACCCGCCAGCAGGACAAGGCGATCGCTGCTGCCGACATCGTGCTGCAGAACGTGCGGGTGCTGGCGGTCGATCAGATTGCGGATGAGCGCGCTGAAAAACCTTCGATTGCCAAGGCGGTGACGCTCGAAGTCGAGGCAACGGCGGCGCAGAAGCTGGCGCTGGCGTCCACGGTCGGCACCTTGTCGCTGGCGTTGCGCAAGGCGGGCGAGGCGACGCCTTCCAACACGCGGCGCATCACGGTGAGCGACCTGCCCAAGAATGTCACCACCGATGATCATTTCACCACCATATCGGTCGTCCGCGGGGGCCAGAAATTCGAATATTCGGTGCCGAACGAAGGCGGCCGGCTCGCCACTATCGGGGCAAGATAGTCGGGCAGCGCGCAGCAACAAACAACACAAACTTCAGCAATTGGGGATCGAGGCGGTGGACGGGGAGCAAGGTCGTGAACGACAATAACAAAGAGAAGGCCGTGATCGGGGGATCGCGGCAGCCGGGCAGGGGGGCCGGGCAGCGAGGGGGCGGCACAGGGCGGATCAACCGAGGTCGCCGGCCCCTCGCAACTCTTGCTGCAATCGCGCTGGTGACCGCGCCCGGTCTGCTTTGCCTGCCAGGGCTGGGGCAAGCACAGGAACGCCTTGCAGTGTTCGATGGCAGGCGAACCGGAACCATAGCCATCACTGCTGGCAAGACACAGGACATCCGTGTCGATGCGCCGTTCACGGATGTCATGGTCGGCGATCCCGACGTGGCGGACGTCACGCCTCTCACCGACCGTACGCTGTCGATCCTCGGCAAGAAGATCGGGATGACGCGCGTATCCGTGTATGGCGAAGGCAGGCGGGTCGTCGGAATCTTCGACGTCGAGGTCTCCTATGACGTCAGCCGACTTGCGCTGGAGCTCAACCACATCACCGGCGGTGGCTTGCGCGTGTCCTCGGTCAACGGACGCATCATGCTGTCTGGGATGGTGCCCGATGCGGTGACGCTTGACCGGGCGGTCGTGATCGCGCGGCAATTCGCTCCCGATATCATCAACGCGGTCCGGGTGCTCCAGCCGCAGCAGGTGATGCTGGAGGTGCGCTTCGTCGAGGCCTCGCGGCAGGCGAGCCGCGAGCTCGGGGTGCAGTGGAACAGCTTCGGCAAGAATACGCTCACCAATATCGGCAACCGGGTGCCCGCCAACCAGCTGCCGGTGACCACGCCTGGCGGGCCGTTTCAGCAGCCTGCCTTCACCCCTGCGGGCTCCCAGCTCGGCGGGCCCAATATCCTGGCAAATCAGCTTCCGATCTCGCCCATTACCGCAGCGGGACTGCTCTCGGGCGTCGCCCCTTTCGGTTTTCTGCTTGGAGCGATGAACCGGGGGAATTTCTCGGTCGATGTCGCCATCAACGCCCTCGAGCAGAAGGGCCTTATTCGCAGCCTGGCCGAGCCCAATTTGGTCGCACTGTCCGGCGATACGGCAAGCTTTCTCGCTGGCGGCGAGTATCCGATCCCGGTGCCGGGCTCGCTGGGAACCGTCACCATCGACTACAAGACCTATGGCGTGGGACTGTCCTTCACGCCGACGGTGCTCAAGGACGGCGTGATCAACCTGATGATCAAGCCGGAGGTGAGCCAGCTTGACTTTGCCCACTCCGTGCAGATCGCGGGGATCTCGGTTCCGCCCCTGATCGTGCGGCGCGCCAGCACCACCATCGAGCTGCGCGATGGCCAGAGCTTCGTGATCGGTGGCCTCTTGCAGAATCTCAGCACCAACGCACAGGACCAGTTGCCGTGGCTCGGCGACGTGCCGGTGCTCGGGGCGCTCTTTCGCAGCGCGCAATATCAGAAGAACGAGACGGATCTCGCGATCATCGTCACTCCGCGCCTGGTGCGGCCGACGCGGCCCGGCGATGTCGTCAAGACGCCGCTCGACAACACCCTGCCCGCGAACGACATCGACTTTTTCCTCATGGGCAAGAACGAGATCTCACCCGCTGATGCGCGGCTTGCAGTGGGTCACCAGCGTCCGTTTGTGGGGCACATCCTCGATCTGCGTAGGGAGGGCGTCGATGTCGTTGCGGTCAAGAATTGAGGCCCGAGCTGCGGCCCAGCGCCGGCGGGTCGCGGCCGCAGTCGCGTTGGCGACGCTGCTGAGCGGGTGCTCGGACATCTATTACGACCGGCGGGAGACCGTTGCGCTCGGCGCCGACGATCACATCGCCTCCAATATGGTCGCACAGATGATTGATCCTTGGCCGGTCTATGTGGGGAACAAGAATCTTACCTTCAGCGGCGAGCGGATGCAGGCTGCGATCGAGTGCTATCGGCGCAATCCGCGCGTGATCGTTCCGGTCAACCCCAACACCACCGCCGCCGTCCAGCAGCTGCAGCAGAGCGCGGCGGGAACGACCTGTCCGCCGTTGACGGCGGTGCCGGCCGCAGCCCCGGCGGCTGCGGTCAAGTAGCCACCGTCGCGCAAGCGGACAGTCGATTCACAGCGGGCATCATGAGAAGCGGCAAACCAGATACGGCGGCCGGCAAGACCGAGGTGCTCGTGTTGACCGATGACGCGGCTTTCGAGACGCAGGCCCGCCAGACCTTCGGTGTCAGCGACAGGATCGTGCTGCGCGTGGTTTCGGGGACGCTTGCGACGGTTGCCGATCTCGATCTCGCGCAGGCGAGCGTTGCCGTGATTGACCTCGATGCCGGGGCGTCCGACGAGATGGTCGCGCTCGAGCGGTTGATGGCGCGTGTCGGCTCGCATCCGCCAGTGGTCGCGATCACTCAGGCCTTCGATGAAGGGCTCGCCCGCACGCTCCTGCAAATGCGGGTTGCGGATTTCCTGATCAAGCCGGTGCCGGCGGTCGAGCTGGTGCGAACCTGCGCCCGGGTCGTCCGCGGCACTACCGCCTCGGCGACGACCGAGGCTGAGATCTTCACCTTTCTGCCGGCGGTAGGCGGCGCCGGCGTGACGACTCTCGCGGTGCAGAGCGCGATGATGCTGCTCAACAGTGGCCAGCGCGGCAAGGCTTCGACCTGTCTCGTCGACCTCGATTTTCAGCACGGCGCCTGTGCCGATTATCTCGACCTTGAGCCACGCCTCGACCTGGGAGAGATCGAGCCGCGGCCTGAACGGCTCGATCGCCAGCTGCTCGAGGTGATGCTGTCGCAGCACCCGTCGGGACTGGCCGTGATCGCTGCGCCAAGCCGTCCAGCCGAGATGCGGTCCTTCGACCCGGAGATGGTGACCCGCCTGCTCGATCTGGTCTCCTCGCATTTCGATTACGTCGTGTTCGACATGCCGCGCACCTGGTTTTCCTGGACCGACAGCGTGCTCCTCGGCTCGAACAAGCTTTTCATCGTCAGCGAGATGACGGTGCCGGGCCTGCGCCATGCCAAACAGCTGGTGGAGGCAGTGCGTGAGCGTCTCGGGGACGGACCGCGGCCGCAGGTGGTGATCAACCGATTCGTGCAGCGGATGTTCTCGTCCGGTCTGCGCAAGGGCGACATCGAGCAGGTGCTCGGGGATGCATTCTCAGCCTGCATTCCGAACGATTATGCCCTGGTGCGCGAGGCGATCGATCGCGGCGTTCCGCTCGATGAGGTCAAACCCGGCAACAAGATCACCGTGCAGATCCGCAAGCTTATCCTGCCCGCGCCGAGCCAGAAGGCGGCAACGGCGGAAGCCTCCGGGCCCGGTAACAGGCTCAAGCTTGCCTTCGCCCGCGGCTAGAACAATGCTCGGCCGATTTTCCGCAAAGCGTGCTGCCGGCGCGGAGGTCATTCCGGCAGAGGAGAGCTCGCCGGCCCTCGAGGGCATGTCGTGGAGCGTCTTTCCCGATCCGGCCCCCGATCCGGCCGTTCCCAGCATTCAGTCCAATCCGCTGCTCACCGACAAGCTGCTCGACGCCAAGGTGCGCCTGCATCGCCGGCTGATCGAGGAGATCAACCTGCAGGCGCTCGAGCGGCTGCCCGAGGACCAGATCCGGGCGCATATCCAGGGGCTGGTCACGCAATACATCCTGGTGGAGCGGCTGGCGCTGAACGCGCAGGAGCTCAACGACTTCGTCTCCGAGATCCTCGACGAGATGACGGGATTGGGGCCGCTCGAGCCGCTGCTCAAAGATCCCGGCATCAGCGACATCCTGATCAACGGTCACGAGAACGTCTACGTCGAGCGCCGCGGCGTGCTGGAGCCGTGTGGCGTGCGCTTCAAGGACGAGGCGCACCTCCTTCGCATCGTCAATAAAATCGTCTCGGCGGTCGGACGGCGGGTCGATGAATCGCACCCGATGTGCGATGCGCGTCTGCTCGACGGCTCCCGCGTCAATGTGGCGGTGCGTCCGATTGGCGTCGACGGCCCGCTGGTGTCGATCCGCAAGTTCTCCAAAAAGCCGTTCAACCTGAGCAAGCTGGTCGAGATCGGCGCGATGCGGCCGCAAATGGCGGAGCTGCTGGCAGCCGCCGTCAAGGCCCGCATCACAACCATCATCTCGGGCGGGACCGGCTCGGGGAAGACGACGATGCTGAACGCCTTGTCGGCCTTCATCTCCGAGAAAGAGCGCCTGCTCACCATCGAGGACGCCGCCGAGCTGCAATTGCAGCAGCCCCATGTCGGGCGGATGGAGACGCGGCCACCCAACCTCGAAGGCAAGGGCGAGATCAGGCAGCGCGAGCTGGTCAAGAATGCGCTGCGCATGCGGCCGGACCGGATCATCCTGGGCGAGTGCCGCGGCGAGGAAGCCTTCGACATGCTCCAAGCCATGAATACGGGTCACGAAGGCTCGATGGCGACCATCCATGCCAATACCCCACGCGATGCGATCTCGCGCCTCGAGCAGATGATCGGCATGGCCGGCCTGCCGATGACGGTCGCTTCGATCCGCGGCCAGATCGCGGCGGCTATCCGTATCATTGTGCAGCTCCAGCGCCTGTCCGACGGCAAGCGCAAGGTGACCAGCATTGCCGAGATTACGGGGCTGGAGGGTGACATCATCCAGATGCAGGAGATATTCAAGTTCGTGCGCACCGGCACAGCCCCCGACAACTCGGTGGTCGGTCACTTCCAGGCGACGGGCGTGCGACCCCGTTTCCTGGGCGATCTCGTCGCCATGGGCATCAAGGTCCCCGGCAGCTATTTCGACCCCTCGCAGCCGCTTTGACGATGCGAGCATCGCGTCATGTCAATCGAGATCGACTCTATTTATTTCGTCTATCTGCTGGTTGCCGTCTCGGCCGCTCTGCTGGCCGAGGGAGCTTATCTCCTGGTCTATTCCGGCGCCTCGTATCGCCAGAACGTCAATCGTCGTCTCAGGCTCCTGCGCAACGAGCCCAACCGCGAGAACATCCTGCTCCAGTTGCGCAGAGAGCGCGGGCTCACCGGCGCCGGCAATTACCGGCTCGGCGTCGAGGCGCTCAACAGGCTGGTGCTGCAATCCGGGCTGACCTTGGGCCTGCGCAAGCTCCTGTCGTTCGTCGCGGTGGGCGGCGCGGTCTCGTTTGCACTTGCCTTCCTGGCGCGCCGGGACCTCGTTGAGGCGACGCTGATCGCCTTGTTCTGCTGCACGGCGCTCCCCTGGCTGGTGCTGCGCTTCCTGCGCGCGCGCCGGCAGAAGGCGTTCGGCGCTCAGTTCCCGGACGCGCTCGACATGATCGTGCGCAGCCTGCGCGCGGGTCATCCGGTTCCGATCGCGATCACCATGGTCGCGCGCGAGATGCGTGATCCGATCGGCACCGAGTTCGGAATCGTCGTCGACGAGATCACCTACGGCGCCGATCTCGAGTCGGCTCTGCGCAGCCTCTATTTCAGGATCGGGCAGGATGACCTGCCGCTGTTCGTCACCGCGGTTGCCATTCAGGGCACGACGGGCGGCAATCTCGGTGAGATCCTGGAGAACCTGTCCGGCGTGATTCGCCAGCGCTTCAAGATGCGACGCAAGATTCGCGCGCTCGCGGCGGAGGGACGTGCCTCGGCCATCATCCTGTCATCGCTGCCGATCGGCTTGTTCCTGGTCGTTCAGGTCGTTGCACCCGACTTCTACGCCGGGGTGTGGGATGAAAGCATGACCAAGACGGGGCTCGCGGTGGCCGCCTGCTGGATGGGCCTCGGAAACCTGATCATGTACCGGCTGGTGAACTTTAAGATTTGAGTCTGGAGATCGAGGCGCAGGCATGCTCGACGTGATTACCGGGATGCTCGACGACAGCTCAGCGCTGATGCTGTCGCTGCTGGTGTTCCTGTCGGCCGCGGTGCTCGCCTTCGGCATCATGATTGCGGTGCGCGCGCGCGGCGCGATCAAACGGCGCGCGGCTGGAATTGCCGAATACTCCGGGGGAACCGGCGAGGCGCGTTCGCTGCGCAGCAGTAGCCTCAAGGCCATTCAGCGGGTGCTCGACTACGCGACCAGGCATTATTCGGTCGCGGACAAGGACAAAGGCGAGATGAAGGTGCTGCGGAGGCGGATGATCCAGGCCGGGATCCTCGACCCGCGCGCGGTGGTCTATTTTTTCGCCGCGCGCACCGCCCTGGCAATTGGTCTGGCGTGCGCGGTGTCCTTTTTGCTGCCCCTCGTCCTTGATCTCGGCGCCTCGATGTTCTGGCTCGCGGTCATCCTGGGCGGCATGGTCGGATACGTCGGCCCCAGCATGTATATCGACCGGCGCATCGCCAGGCGCCGTAACGAGCACCGCGCCGGATTTCCCGACTTTATGGATCTGCTGGTGGTCTGCGCCGATTCCGGGCTGGAATTGGATTGCAATCTTTCAGGCATTGATTCTGCATCACTTTCCCCCGCTAATTGCCTAACCGAGACTGAAATTAGGCAGTCGCTGTTCTTCTTCTGACCTTCGCCAGCCCCGACCGGGCGAGTTGCTTCCGGCTTGCTGCCTTCGTGTAGCGCTCGACCTCCTTCAGCGTCGCGTGGCCGGTGATGGCGGCGATCTCGTGCGGTGTACAGCCGGACTCAGCCATGCGCCGTGCAACCGCCTTGCGCAAACCATGGAACGAGAGATGCGACAGTCCGGCTTTGTCGCATTGCACCCTGAACCACTTGCGGGGGTGAACGGCACACCGTCCCGCGCCAGGAAGGTCAGATGGCCGCTCGGTGTGGCGTCAATGGCCTGACGCAGCTCGGGCTCGACCTCGATGTAGACCTCGATGCCGGTTGACTGCGCGGTCTTCCTTCTGACCCACGTCAGGGCGCCGTCTCGAATATGCTGCGGTCCCATGGCGACGACATCCTGCTTGGCCTGGCCGGTGCCGACCCCAAGCTCCAGGGCAAGTCGAGCGATCGAACCAACGAGATGATGCGCCCTGAATTGCGCGATCTCGGATTCTTGCCAGGTCGGATAGCCCTGCCTCGACTTAGGGGCCAGTCGCTTGAGCCCCAGCGTCGGATCGTCCGTCCGCATCTTGATCTCGATCGCATGCTGCATGAGCGCACGTAGCGCCTTCAGCAATGCATTAGCGCTCTCTGGCCGATCCGCCCTCATCGCCATGAAGCCCTTGATGTGCTCGCGCTGGAGCATGGTCGCCGGCTTGTCGCCCATGCGCTGGCCCTTGACGTCCTGCTCGCGACAAAAATGCTCGATAACCCTCCGGCGCGTTTGCTGAGAGATCGGTTTCAGCTTCAGATAGTCGGAAGCATGATGATTGTAGTAGCTAATGGCCAGCGCATGCATCGATCCGGGGATCACACGGCCGGCGCCGATAGCGACCGGGCTGTCCCGCAAG
>Ga0306920_100001638_pt1 | contig 27883 bp, 22 predicted proteins | sample flu12Cox44000170_FD_204666 | JGI IMG/M metagenome (GOLD analysis project Ga0306920, IMG submission 204666) | Lab enrichment of tropical soil microbial communities from Luquillo Experimental Forest, Puerto Rico - flux4day.12C.oxic.44.000.170 (v2)... | ecosystem: Environmental > Terrestrial >... | reverse complement strand
TCCCACGACAGCCCGGTCGCGCCCTGGCTGGTGCGCGGGCTGCTGGCGGGCCGGGTCGATTCCGAGCGCATCGAGCGCGCCGCCCGGCCAGCCGAGGGTCTGTCGCTCTACAGGCTCAACCGGCAGGGCGAGTTCGAGCTCAAGGACAAGGCGGGCGAGTTGATGGATTTCTTCCTGCCGCTCGCGCTCGGCATGCTGCTCAGCATCGCGATCGTGGTCGGCGGCCAGTACCTGCTGCAGGGCATCGCCGAGGAGAAGGAGTCGCGCATCCTCGAATCGATGCTGTGCACCGTGAGCCCCGAGGAGCTGCTGGTCGGCAAGCTGGTCGGGCTCGGGGGCTCCGGGCTCACGATGGTGGGCGCCTGGGTGGTGATGGGCTCGTTCGTGGCCGCGCCGGTGGCGATGATGGCGCGGATTCACGTCCCGCCCCTGATGATCGCCACCGGGGTTGCCTACTTCCTGCTCGGCTACCTGTTCTACGGCAGCCTGATGACCGGGATCGGCGCGGTTTCGAACAACGCTCGCGAGGCCCAGCAGCTGGCGTTCGTATTCACGTTCATGAACTTCGTTCCGATCTACATGATCTCGGCCATCATCGGACACCCGGACGGGGCGCTCGCGGTCGGGGTCTCGATGTTCCCGCCCACGGCTCCGATCTCGATGCTGCTGCGCCTCGCCGCGCCGTCGTCGGCGGTGCCGTGGTGGCAGATCGCGCTGTCGATGACGCTGCTTGCCGGGGCCGGCTGGCTCGCCATCCTCGGCGCCGCGAAGCTGTTCCGCATCGGCCTGCTGATGTACGGGAAGACCCCGACCCTCCCGGAGATGCTGCGCTGGGTGCGTGAGGCCTGAGCGGCGCGGAATGAGCCGCCCCGCCGCCTCCAGCGCATCGTCCGATCCCGCGTTCCCGCGCTGGCGGGTGTTCCCGGCGCTGGCGCTCGGCACATTGATGGCCACGCTCGACATCAGCGTGGTCAACATCGCGCTGCCCACGCTGTCCCGCACCTTCGGCGTGCCGCTCACCACCATCGAGTGGGTGGTGCTGTCGTACGTCCTCACCATCACCGGCCTGCTGCTCACCCTGGGCCGCATCGCCGACCAGGTCGGCCGGCGCCGGGTCTACGGCGCCGGGCTCGCGCTGTTCACCGTGGCCTCGGCGCTGTGCGCCGCCTCGCCGGGCGCGCGGGCGCTGATCGCGGCGCGCGCGCTCCAGGGGTTGGGCGCGGCGATGATGACCGCCAACAGCGCGGCGATCCTGATCTCGTGCTTCCCCGAGCAGGAGCGTGGTCGCGCCCTGGGGGCGTTCGGGGCCACGGTGGGCGTGGGGCTGGCGCTGGGGCCGCCGCTCGGCGGGCTCCTGATCCACTGGTCGTGGCGCTGGATCTTCGTCATCAACCTGCCGCTCGGCCTGCTCGCGATCGCCCAGTTGTTCGCGCGCGTCCCCGCCGATCCGCCGGCGGTGGTGCGGCGCGGCGGGCTCGACCTGCCGGGCGCTGCGGCCTGGTGCGGGGCGCTGGCGCTGCTCATGCTCGCGCTGTCCCGCGGCCCCGAATCGGACTGGCGCTCGGGCGCGGTGTGGCTGATGTTCGCGGGCTCGGCGGCGCTGCTGGCCGCCTTCGCCGCCGCCGAGCGCCGCTCGCCCGAGCCGCTGCTCCCGCTCGACGACCTGCGCGGGCCGCTCGGCCCCGCGCTGCTGCTGACCATGCTGGGCCAGGGGCTCTCGATCGCGGTCGGCTTCCACATGCCGCTCTACCTCGAGGAGGTCCAGGGCTACGATGCGGCGCGCAGCGGGCGCTGGCTCGCCATCATGCCGCTCGCGGCGCTGGTCGCGGCGCCGCTCGCCGGGCGCTGGGCGGACCAGTGGGGCAGCCGGCGGCTGACGAGCCTCGGGCTCCTGATCGCCGCCGCCGGGCTCGCCGTGCTGACCCGGCTCTCGGTCGCTCCGGCGCCGTTCCTGATCGCCGGCGGCATGCTGCTGATCGGGGTCGGGCTCGGGCTCTTCACGGTGCCCAACGCCAGCGCGGTGATGAGCACGGTGCCGCGCGAGCGACTCGGGCTCGCGGCTGGCCTCCAGGCGACCATGCGGAACCTCGGCATCTCGGGCGGCGCAGCGGCGGCCGCCGCGATCATGGCATCGCGCTACCGGGCCCACGGCGGCGGGCAGCTGCGGACCAGCGGCGGGCAGGGCTTCGACAGCCAGGCGTTCGCCCACGCGAGCCAGGATCTTTACCTCGCCCTGACCGGCGTCGCCCTGCTCGCCCTGATGATCGCGGGACGCGCGAGCCGGGCCGAACGCGGCTAACCCGTTGGCGGGCCGCCGCGAGCCGGCGGAGTCGTGCGGGCGGCCGGTTTCCAGCCGCATCACGCAATTGCAAACCGCACATTTTGAGCTTGGCAAAGGCGGGCTCTCGATGGCACAATCAGTTACGCGCTTCTGGAGATCCATCCCACCGGGAATGGGACTTGCAGATTCAGGGGGATGGATGGCGTCGGACCGAGAGCCGGCCGCATCCAGAGGATTATTCGAGCGCCGTCGGCGGCCAGTAAAGGAAGGGTCCCGTGAGACCCCTGCCGCGCGATGGGTTCGGAGGCGAATGGCGCCGGCACCAAGCGCTGGCTGGCCTCGCTTCTCGCTCGAGCAGCGGACGTAGCGTCCGCTGAAAACGGGACCGCCCGGCAGCTGCCGGGCGTTTTCGTTTGCACGCCGTGGCGGTGCGCGGGCCGCGGCCGCGGCGCCTTGCGCCGCCCCGCTCGAGGCTCCACAATCGCAGGCCCATGCGTGAATTACGGCTCGGCCTCGCCCAGCTCAACCCGACGGTCGGCGACCTCGATGGGAACTTCGAGCGCATCGTGGCCGCGATCGAGCGCGCCCGCGCCCTGGGCGTCGAGGTGCTGGCCCTGCCCGAGATGGTCATCACCGGCTACCCGCCCGAGGACCTGCTGCTCAAGCCCTCGTTCATCGAGCACGCCATCGAGCGCACCCACGAGCTGCTGCCCCACTCCGCCGGCATGACGGTGGTGGTGGGCACGGTCGATCGCGACGTCGACCTCTACGACGCCGCGGCGGTGCTCCACGACGGGCGTTGGATGGGCACCTACCGCAAGCACTACCTCCCCAACTACGGCGTGTTCGACGAGAACCGCTACTTCATGGCCGCGACCCGCAACGCGGTGTTCGCGCGCGGCCGCGCCGTGATCGGGGTCAGCATCTGCGAGGACATCTGGTTTCCCGGCGGCCCGATCGAGGAGCAGGTCATCCGCGGCGGCGCCGAGGTCATCATCAACGTCTCGGCCTCGCCCTACCATGCCGGCAAGGCCCAGGCGCGTAAGCGCATGATGTGCACGCGCGCCGCCGACAACCTGGTCGTGGTGTGCTACTGCAACCTGGTCGGGGCGCAGGACGAGATCGTGTTCGACGGCGCGAGCCTGATCGTCAACGAGCAGGGCCAGGTGCTGGCCGAGGGGCGCCTGTTCGAGGAGGACCTGGTGGTGGCGGACGTCGACCTCGAGGAGGTGTTCAACGCCCGGCTCCACGACCCGCGGCTGCGCAAGGGACGGGTGCTGGACGGCGGCGAGGCCACCCCGCGCATCGACCTGCCGCTCGGCTTCGCGCCGCGTGGCGCCGCGGCCTCTGAAGCCGCGGCGGACGACGTCGCGGTGGCGACCGCGGTGGCGGCACGCCCGGCGCTCGAGCGCCGCGCCGCGCCGGCGCCGACCGATCTCACCCAGGAGATCTACGGGGCGCTGGTGCTCGGCACCCGCGACTACGTGACCAAGAACGCCTTCGAGACCGTGGTGCTGGGGCTGTCGGGCGGGATCGATTCGGCGCTGTGCGCGTGCATCGCCGTCGACGCCCTGGGGCCGGAGCGCGTGGTGGGAATCAGCATGCCGTCCGAGTACACCGCCGACGCCTCGCGCGAGGACGCCAAGGCGCTGGCGCGCGCGCTCGGCATCCGCTTCCACGAGATCGCGATCCGCGAGGTGTTCGAGAGCTACCGGGGCGCGCTGGCCGCGACGCTGCGCGGCACCGGCCAGCCGGCGGCCGAAGCGCTCCCCGACCTCACCGAGGAGAACCTGCAGGCGCGCATCCGAGGCAACTACCTGATGGCGCTCTCCAACAAGTTCGGGTGGCTGGTGCTCACCACCGGGAACAAGAGCGAGGTGTCGGTGGGCTACTGCACGCTCTACGGCGACATGGCGGGGGGATTCGCGGTGCTCAAGGACGTCTACAAGACCCTGGTGTACAAGCTCGCCCGCCAGCGCAACGGCGGGCCGGGGCCGCCGCCGATCCCGGAGCGCAGCCTGACGCGGCCGCCCACCGCCGAGCTCAAGCCCGGCCAGACCGACCAGGACACCCTGCCGCCCTACGACGTGCTGGACCCCATCCTCAAGCTCTACGTCGAGGAGGATCGCTCGGCGCGCGAGATCGCCGATCTGGGCTACGACGCCGACACGGTGCGCGCGGTCATCCGCATGGTCGATCGCGCCGAGTACAAGCGCCGCCAGAGCCCGCCCGGAATCAAGATCTCGCCGCGCGCGTTCGGCAAGGATCGGCGCCTGCCGATCACCAACCGCTGGAGCGGCTAGCGATGACGCCGGCGCATCGCGCCGTTACTGCACCACCTGCACTGCGCTGACGCTCGCGGAGCAGAAGCGAGTCAGCAGGTTCGCGATGTGCTCGAGCGCCCCCGAGAGGTGGCGGTCGGAGCGCTCGACGGGACAGAACAGCACCACCAGCAGGCGTCGCGTGCGTGACGACACCGCGGTGCGGCCCGAGTCCGACGTGGGGGCGCCGAACGGGCCCTCGTCGTCGGCCAGCAGCAGGCGGCCGGCCAGGTTGACGCGCTGCTTGCGGATCCCGGCGTAGCCCTCGCCCTCCTGCCCGAGCCGCACGCGCACCGGGCCGCGCACCAGCTCACGGTCGTAGAGGCCGAGCGGGAGCTGGTGCTCGAGCGAGCTCAGATTGCAGACGTCCACCGCCAGGTTGACGCGCGGCAACCCCTTGCCCTGCAGCACCCGCCGCAGCAGCGCCTCGCTGCTGGGCCGGGTCTTGGTGGGATCGATGTGGAGCTCGTGGAACAGGGCGCGGGTCTCGGCCACGCCGGGAATGTCGGCGGGCGCGCGGCCCGCGAACTGGGCGGCGAGCCGGGCGACCAGCGCGTCGCGCTCGACCTCGAACTCGGGTGGCACCGGCTCGAGCTCGAGGCCCTCGGCCTCGAGCAGGCCGAGCGCCAGCGTGCCACGAAGCGCCTCGTCGACGGTGAGGCTCAGTCCCTGAGCGCGCGCCTGGAGGGTCATGTGCTCCTCTGGGCCAACGGGCTCGGGCATCGAGCCCGCAGCTTCAGGTGGGCGGCGGGAAATCCCTTTCCGACCCAACCGAGTCGGCAACGCAAAGGTCGCCGCTGCTGTTGCGGCCCAACTTCAATGTCTTCGCCGCCCACTGTGCCAACACGCGAATTCCCTACACGCGCCGGTCGCCCGGCGAGAATCCACGTCCGCTACTGTCGGTCGATTGCTCGCGGCGGCGATTCCCGTCGCGCAGCGCGAGCGGCTGAACAACGGCGGGTACCATAGCGTGAAGCGCCCCGGCCCCCAAGAAAATTCCGCCCGGCGCCCACGGGATACTTTTCGACCCCAAAAGCGTCCTTGACTTCGGGACGCGGGCCGATCAACTCGCCGGCTCGTCGGCGGTTTCCGACTCGCGCGGCGGCAGGCGGCGCTCGATCGAGACGATGCGATAGGCGCGGCGCTGCTCGCCCTCGCCGAGCGTGATCTCGTCGCCGATCGCGCGCCCCATCAGCGCGCGCCCCACCGGCGCCTGGAACGACACGACGTGGCCGCCGTGATGCTGCTCGCTGTCGCCGAGGATCCACCAGGTCTGCACGTCGCGATCGCTCTCCAGCACCACCTCGGTGCCGAGCCCGACGATGCCGTCGCGGTGCTCCATGTCGTCGACGAACTGCGCGCGCTGGAGCCGCAGCTGGAGCGCCGCGACCAGCTTGCTCACGTTGGCCTGCTTGAGCTTGGCCGAGTGGTACTCGGCGTTCTCGCGCAGGTCGCCGAGCTCTCGCGCCTTCTGGATCGTGGCCGGGATGGTGGTGCGCAGCTCCTTCTCGAGCCGCTCGAGCTCGACCTTGAGCCGCTCCCAGGTGGCCCGCGTCATCACCGGCACCTCGACCTCCTCGGCCTGCTGTCCGACGCGGTCGAACAGCTTGTCGGCGCGGCGCTGGCGGTGCTCGCGCAGGGTCTGGGCCTCGTCGCCGAGGCCGAGCCGCTCCAGCGCCTCGAGGGCGGGAAACAGGTAGCGGTCGCTGGAGCGCCACTGGCGCAGCAGCACCCGCACCTTGAGGCGGATCTCGCTCGGGCTCTCGACCCCGTTGAGCAGGCGGTCGAAGGCGCCCCCGGGCTCGAGCCAGCGCAGCACCTTGTCGGCAATCGAGGGCTTGGGTCGCTCCTCGATCAGGGCCAGCGCCGCCCACAGCTGAAGCCACGCCTCGGCCGCTCCCAGGGCCGGGCCCTCGAGCGACTCCTCGATCAGTCGCAGCGCCGCCGAGGGGTAGCGCGCGGCGTGGGCGAGCAGGGTGCGGCGCAGCACCGCGCGCCCGCCCTCGTCGAGCGCATCGCGGAACCGCTGTGCCGCGCTCTGCACCGCCGAGAAGCGCGAGTCGAGCGCGGAGAGGATGGCGTCGGCCTCGACCCCGGCGGCATGCGAGGCCTCGAGCAGGGCGAGCTGCTCGTCCTCGCTGGCGAGGTCGGTGATCGCGAGCCCCTGGTCCCACAGCCTCTGGAGCACCGCGGTCCACTCGTCGCGCCGCTCGGCGGACCAGCGCGCGGCGTACAGCCCGGCGCGCGCCCGGTCGGCGGGGACGCCGTCGTCGTCGGCCATGGCGCGCAGCACGTAGCGGCCGAAGCGCTGCGCCAGCGGTGCTTCGGCGCCCGGATGCTGCGACAGGAACTTGCGCAGCGTGTCGAGGTTCGACTTGACCGATTTACGCGGCTCGAGGTTCGGGAGCGGCGCCTCGGCCGCCGCCCCGGCGGCGACCGGCGTGGCCGGGGCGAGGCGGTAGTGCTGCTCGAACGCGCGCGCGCTGTCGATCGCCGCGTGCTTGGCCGCGCCGGCGCGGGCGCGGCGCCAGAACGCCGCCCACTCACCCACCGGCACCAGGTCGGAGCCGACCAGGAACACCTTGAGCTTCTGCGCGTCGGCGGCGCCGCCCAGCGCCTTGAGCGCGCGCGCCAGGATCTCGGCCGGCTCCTCGGCGATCAGGCGCTTGAGCGCCTCGGGCTTGGTCACCTTGAGCAGGCGCAGATCGTCCTCGGCGAGCGGCGTGAGCGTGCGGCGCGCCGCGGCGTACGGCATCTTGTGCCCGCGCGCGTGGGCGAAATCGATCAGCACGGTCTCGCCGTCGTTGGCGGCCACGCGCCCGGCGCCGAACGAGGCGTGGTGGACCGCGCGCCCCGGCGGCAGCGCCGCGATCAGGTCGAAGCGCTCGAGCGACGGGAGCAGCGGCTTCATGCGGTCGGCAACCCCGGCGGCGGCGATCACCGCCGCGGGCTCGGGGCACTCGCGCGCCGGCCCCTGGCGCAGCGACTCGACCACCGCGGCGCGATAGACCTCGCCGGCGGCGAGCCCGTGCTTCGCGATCGCCGCCGCCACCACCTCGCGCAGGGCGGCGTGGGCCTCGCCCGCACGCCCGGCGCGCTCGACCTCGGGAAAGGCGATCGCCAGCAGCTGCTCGCACTCCTTGAAGGCGTCCCTGGCGGCCACTTGCGGCAGGGTGCGCAGCAGCTTCACCAGCCCGTCGATCTCGCGATGCTCGGCGAACTCGAGGGCCGCTTCCTCGAGCCCGTCCCACTGCGAGGCCTCGGCGAAACGCGGCACCAGCTCGGTGAGCAGCGCGCGGCGCCGGTCGCCCTCGCCCTGGGCGCCGAGCCGCACCGCCAGCTCGAGGCCCAGCTCGAGGTCCTCCGGGATCAGCCCCCAGGCGCGCTCCAGCGCCTCGGTCCAGCCCGGCTCGTCACCGAGGCCGCGATGGGCGCGCACCAGCAGCCGCGCCGCGGCGTGGGTCTCCTCGAGCGCCAGCGCGCGCTCCGCGACCGCGGCGAGGGGCTCCCAGCGCCTCGCGGCCGCCAGCTTCTCGCCCAGCGTGAGCAGGGTCTGATGGGCGCGCTCGACCTCGCCGTTCAGCGCGCAGGCCGCGGCCAGCAGGTACTCGACCCCTTCGCTGGCGCCGCTCTGACGCAGCCGCCCCGCGCTCTCGTTACGCACCAGGACGGTGAGGCCCTCGGCCTGGGCGTCGTGAGCGATGGCTTCCAGCTGGGCGCGAGCATCGGGAGTGAGATCGGCGGCAAGCTCGCCGCGCAGCACGGCCGACAGTTGTTCCCGAACGCCCATGGGCTCCGCGCAAAGAAGTGAACCGTAGTCGGAAGAGGGCGGCTATGATGGACCACGCCGCCCGCGCTGGCAAGCGGGGCGGGCGAGAGAGAGGAGCGGCCGATGAGCGAGCGCGAGCGGATCCGGGATCAACACGTGCGGGCATTCGCCGGACCGGCCTGGTCGGGGCCGTCGGTGTTCGAGAGCCTCGAGGGCGTGGGGACGCGGGCGGCCGCGGCGCGGCCACTGCCGCGCGCCCACACCATCTGGGAGATCGTGCTGCACATCGCGACCTGGGAGGACGTGGTGGCGCGGCGCCTCGGCGGCGAGGCGGTTTCGCCCAGCGATGCCCAGGACTGGCCGCCGATGGGCCCGCCCACCGATGAGGCGTGGACCGAGGCGCGCGGCCTGCTCGAGTGCAGTCGCCGCGCGGTCGAACGCGCGCTCGAAACCCTCGACCCGGCGCGGCTCGACCAGCCGGTCGTGGGCCAGGAGTACAGCGCCTACGTCATGGTGCACGGCGTCTGCCAGCACGCGCTCTACCACGCCGGCCAGATCGCGCTGCTGTAGAAGGCGGCGCTGGGCTAGACTGCCGCGCGCCATGAGGATCTACACGCGCAGCGGCGATGATGGGACCACCGGCCTGATCGGGCCGGGCCGGGTGCTCAAGTGCGCGCCGCGGGTCGAGGCCTACGGCGGTGTCGACGAGCTGAACGCGGCGTTGGGGGTGGCGCGCGCACTCGATCGCGACGGCTGGCTGGGCGAGGAGTTCGAGCGCCTCCAGCGGCGGCTGTTCGCGCTCGGCGCCGAGCTGGCCGCCGCCGATCCGGCCGTGCTCGGCGATCTCGAGCGCATTGCCGACGCCGATGTCGCGGGGCTCGAGCACTCGATCGACCGGCTCGACGCCGAGCTGCCGCCGCTCAGGGCCTTCGTGGTCCCGGCGGGGAGCGCGCTCGCGTCCCAGCTCCATTTCGCGCGCACCGTGTGCCGCCGCGCCGAGCGGCGGCTGGTCGAGCTCGCGCAGCGCGAAACCGTGGCGCCGGCGCTGGTGCGCTACCTCAATCGTCTCGCCGATCTGCTGTTCGTCATGGCGCGCTGGTGCAACCGGCGCGCGGGCGTGGCCGAGCACGAGTGGCACGGCGGCGCACGCTGAGGCCCGGGAAGGAGGCTCCACACGGCACTGGACAACCGGCCCCCGGGTGACGATAATGCTCCCGCACCCCACCCGCGCCGGGACCTGAGTTCCGGCTCACCACGAATGAATGCGCGGGTGGAGGATGGCGAGGCCTGGTTCCACAGTCGAGGCCTCCGGGCCCGGCGAATGCCGGGCGCCACCCGGTCGGCGCGTGAGCGCGTTTCCGCGATCGACCGACACCCCGCGTCCGCATGACCGCGACCGCCACCTGCCTCTCCGGCGCCGCGACGGCGGACCAGCGTAAGGACCACACATGAGATCACGTCGTCGCCGCCCGCGCGGGCCACAGATGGCTCCGCCAGGCGGATCGCCCGACGCTGCGGCGTTCTCCACCGCGCCGCCCCCTTCGTCCCAGCCGTACGTGCAGCCGATGCAGCCCCCACCGCCCGTGCCCGGCATGCCGGGTCCGCCGCAGGGCGGCGGGCGGCGGCGCCGCCGCCGCTCGCGGGGCAACAACCGCCCGCTCAGCAACGTGGCGCCGCAGCCGTACGGCAACAATCACGCCCAGCAGCCGCAGGGCCGCCCGCCGATGGGCCGGGCCCAGGGCCAGCGCCGCCGCGGGCGCGGGCGCAGCGACCAGGGCCGAACCAACGGCGGCGATCGCCGCGGCGGGCTCGAGATCCTGCGCGACATGCAGCAGATCGGCGCCGCGCTCGATCCCACGGAGCGCTTCATCCTCGAGCTGCCCCCCGGCAAGGGGAACCCGCCCTACGGCGACCGCATCACCGGGCGCGCGATCGACATCATCGCCCCGATCGGACGCGGCCAGCGCTGCCTGATCGTCTCGCCGCCCAAGGCCGGCAAGACCCGCATCTTACAGAGCATCGCCGCCTCGATCGCCCACAACCATCCCGAGGTCGGCGTCTTCGCCCTGCTGGTCGATGAGCGCCCCGAGGAGGTCACCGACTTCAAGCGCAACACCCCCGCCACGGTGATCGCGGCCTCGAGCGACATGAGCATCGACGAGCACATCGAGACCACCGAGCACGCGATGGAGGTGGTGGCCCGCCAGGTGCTCGAGGGCAAGGACGTGGTGCTGCTGCTCGACTCGATCACCCGTCTGGCGCGCGCCTACAACGCCGGCTCCGAGGGCAGCGGGCGCACCATGTCGGGCGGGCTCGACTCCCAGGCCATGCAGTCGCCACGCCAGATCTTCGGGGCGGCGCGCAAGATCGAAGGGGGCGGCTCGCTCACCATCCTCGGCACGGCCCTGATCGACACCGGCTCGCGCATGGACCAGGTCATCTTCGAAGAGTTCAAGGGCACCGGGAACAGCGAGATCTACCTGTCACGCGAGCTGGCCGAGCGCCGCATCTACCCGGCGATCGACATCCAGAAGAGCGGCACGCGCAAGGAGGAGAAGCTCTACCCGCCGGAGATCGTCCCGCGCCTCCACCTGCTGCGCCGCGGCCTCGCCGGCCTCCATCCCCAGGAGGCGATGACCAAGCTGCTCGAGCTGCTCAACCGCTGCAAGACCAACGCCGAGATCTTCGAGCTGCTGCGGGCGTGACGCCCCGCCCCGCGGCATGAGCCGGGCGGCCTTCACCGTCGCGGAGCGCGACCGCGCGCGCGACTGGCTGCTGGCGGTGGCGCGCGCCGATCAGCGCGTGATCGCGGGCGCCGTGGTCGGCTCGATGGCGGTCGGCCCCGGCGACCGCTGGTCGGACCTCGATCTCACCTTCGGGCTCGCCCCCGGCGTCACAGCGGCCGCGATCCTCGCCGACTGGACGCCGCGGATCGAGCGCGGGCTCGAGGCGGTTCAGCTCTTCGACCTGCCGTACCAGAGCTCGATCTACCGCGTGTTCCTGCTGCCCGGGAGCCTTCAGCTCGACGTCTCGTTCACGCCCGGCGCCGAGTTCGGCGCCATCGGCCCCGAGTTCAGGCTGCTGTTCGGCCAGGCGGTCGAGCGCCCGACGGTGCCGCCGCCCGCCGCGCCCCACCTGTTCGGGCTCGCGGTCCACCACGCGGTGCGGGCGCGGATCTGCATCGAGCGCGGGCGGCCGTGGCAGGCCGAGTACTGGATCAGCGGGGTGCGCGACCAGGCGCTGGCGCTCGCCTGCCTCGCGCACGACGTTGAGCCGCGCAACGCGCGTGGCTATGATGCGCTGCCCGAGGCGACGCGCGTCCGGGCCGCGGCCGCGCTGGTGCGCTCGATCGAGCGTGAGGAGCTGCTGCGCGCGCTGGAGGCGGCGATCGAGTCGCTGCTCGGCGAGGCCGGTGCGGTACGCGACGCCGCGTCGCGGATCGAGGCATGGCTCACCGCGCTCACGAGCGCCGCCTGGTCCGAACCCCACAATCGCTCCACCGTCTAGCCCCGATGGAGGGTCACCGATGAGCCTCAAGTCCGCCTCGTTCGCCGCCGTCCTGCTGTTGCTCGCCGCCCGCGCCCACGCCCAGCACGACCACGGCGCACCCGCCCCGGCCGCGGCGCCGCCGCCGCTCTACGGCGATCTCGGGAGCTGGACCCATCCCGTGACCACCCGCGTGCCTCAGGCACAGAAGTACTTCGATCAGGGCCTGAACCTCTATTACGGCTTCAACCACGACGAGGCGATCCGCTCGTTCCGCGAGGCGGCGCGGCTCGACCCGCACTGCGCGATGGCGTGGTGGGGCGTGGCGATCGCGGCCGGGCCCAACATCAACCTGCCGATGGACGAGGAGCACGGGAAGATCGCGATCGAGGCGGTCGGCAAGGCCTCGGCGCTCGCCAGGGGGATGAACGCCGCGGACCGCGCCTACATCGCGGCGCTGCTCACGCGCTACTCCGCCCAGCCGACCGCGCGCCGCGGCGCGCTCGACAGCGCCTACGCCGGCGCGATGCGGAAGCTCGCGAAGCAGCGCCCCGACGACGCCGACGCGGGGGCGCTCTTCGCCGAGTCGATGCTCGATCTCAACCCCTGGAACCAGTGGGATCACGAGGGTCACGCCAACCCCGGCACGGAGGAGGCGGTGGCGGCGCTCGAGGGCGTGCTGGCGAAGCACCCGGACCACCCCGGCGCCAACCACTTCTACATCCACGCCGTCGAGGCCTCGGACCACCCCGAGCGCGCTCTCGCGGCGGCGAAGCGGCTCGAGACCCTGGTGCCGGGCGCCGGCCACCTGGTCCACATGCCCTCGCACATCTACGCGCGCACCGGGCAGTACCAGGAGGCGCTGGAGCAGAACCGGCGTGCGGTCGCGGTGGACGAGAAGTACATCGCGGCGCAGAAACCCGAGGGCGTCTATCCGCTGATGTACTACAACCACAACATCCAGTTCATCTGGTTCTCGGCCATGATGACCGGCCGCAGCGCCGAGGCAATCAGCGCGGCGCGCAAGATGGTGGGCAACATCCCGCCCGAGATGATCGCCCAGATGTCGATGCTGGAGCTGGCGCCGCCGTACCCGATCGTGACGCTGGTGCGCTTCGGGCGCTGGGACGAGGCGCTGAAGGAGCCCGGGCCGCCCGCCAGCCAACGCTACGCGCGCGGCGTGTGGCACTACGCGCGCGGCATGGCGCTCGCCGGCAAGGGCGATTTCGCGGGCGCCGGCGCGGCGCTCGACTCGCTGCGGGCCGCGGCCGCGCAGGTGCCGCCCGACATGGTGATCAGCATCAACCCCGCGCCGCTGCTGATGCGGGTGGCCACCAACGCGCTGGCCGGCGACATCGCGGCGCGGCAGAAGAAGACCGACGAGGCGGTGCGCCAGCTGACGCTCGCGGTGGCGGAAGAGGACAGCCTCCACTACGACGAGCCGCCGACCTGGTACTGGCCGGTGCGCCACGCGCTGGGCGCCGCGCTGCTCACCGCCGGGCGCGCCCGGGACGCCGAGGCGGTCTACCGCGAGGACTTGCGCCGCCACCCCGACAACGGCTGGTCGCTGCTGGGGCTCACGAAGGCCCTGCGCGCCGAGGGCATGACCAACGAGTCCGAGCAGGCGGAGATCCGCTTCAAGAAGGCCTGGGCGGAGGCCGACGTGATGCTCCTGGCGTCGGTGTTCTAGGGCGCTGCGATCTCAGTGTCCGCCGGGGTCCGTTGGCTGAAGCACTACGCGGAGCGTCTCGGTCCATGCCGGCCACACGCGCAGGACCTTGGGGTTCCGCGCGATGGCCGTCGGCCTCGAACAGCAGACGCACGCAGCCGGCGGGCAGGTTGGGGAGCTGGAAGGTGCCGCGTGCGTCGCAGGGGACCGCGCTCCTGCCGTCCACGGTCACGCGGGCGTCGGCCACCTGCTCAGTGCTGTCACCGACCGCGCCTACGATTGCCCCTTTGAGCCCAGAGTCTGCCTGAGGCCAGTGCGCTTGCTGGTGAATGACCTCTCGGACGCGATGCTCTAGCTGATCGAACGGAATCGGATCGGGCACGTCTGTCGTTCCGGGCATCCAGGCCACTCCCCCCTTCAGCGTGGCGTAGCCCGGATAGGGCTGCCAGGAGTCCCGCCAGATCGGCCATTTTGGGCCCCCAGGATCGCCCCTCATGAACAAGACAAGGCTGTCGCCCGCCGAGAATCGGGGGACTTCGAAAACTATCTCCTCTTCGCCATCGCACGGACCGCCACCAAGCGTCCGGACGGCCATGCTGTCACCCGGCAAGGCGCAACCCTTCAACACGGCCGAAACGACGAAAGTGTATTCGGTGGCGAAGGAGCCCGGCCGCGGCGCCCGGAACTCATCCGGACAGCGTGACACATTTCTGGTGATCACGCCTTTTGCGATGACGTCGGCACCGCGAACGTGACTTGCGAGTCCACTAAGCCTGGTCTCAGCTGCGCTGGCATGGAAGAGGGAGCTGGTGAGCAGGGTCGCCACGAATACGGAGCGCTGTGCGCCTTGCCGCAACCGTCCTCGCAGAGCCACCACGCGCCCACCGCCTAAAGCCGCTCGACGAACTCCCCGGTGCGGGTGTCGATCTTCACGCGGTTGCCGGACTCGATATAGGGCGGGACCTTGATCTCGAGCCCGGTCTCCATGACCGCGGGCTTCGAGGTGTTCTGCACCGCGGCGCCCTTGATGTTGGGCGTGGTCTCCTTGACGGTCAGCTCGACGAAGATCGGGAGATCGACCCCCACGACGCGGCCCTCGAAGTACTGGGCCTCGATCGTCATGCCTTCGGTGAGGTAGCCCGTCGCCTCGCCCAGCACGTCGGCGTGGAGCGAGACCATGTCGTAGCTCTCGGTGTTCATGAAGTGGAACTCGTCCGCCGCCCGGTAGCTGAACTGCAGGCTGTGGTGCTCGAGGGCGGCGCGGTCGACCTTGTCCTCGGAGCGGAACCGGTGCTCGGTGTTGCTGCCGGTCTCGATGTTCACCAGCCGGGTCTGCACCATGCCGCGCCAGTTCCCCGGGGTGACGTGGAGCACGTTGGTCACCCGGTGGGGCTTGCCGTTGTGCATGATGACCATGCCAACCTTGAGCTGGGTCGCGGCAATCAAGGGTCACTCCTGACGGGGGCGGAAAGGGTTGCGGACGGCGCTCCTGGGGCCTTCCGGGGCGCCGAGCGGCAGCGGAGTGTGCCCGAAACGCGCACCGCGCGCAAACGGCGCCGCCCGGGCCCCGACGCGACCCGGGCGGCCGAGCCGTCCCTGCCGCGCCCGCTCAGTTCGAGGTCGGGCTCCCGAACGCATGCCCGCCGCCGGCGCCGGCCGGCTGGTCCGCGGTGCGCTGCGCTTCAAGCGCGCGCTTGATGCGCGCCCGGCTCTCGAGCAGGTGCGCGCGCGTATAGTCGCCGAGCGCGGTCTTCGCCGCCAGCGCACCGGCGCAGCGCTGATCGATGCGCTGGAGCTGGAGCCGCGCCAGCGCCCGCGCGTCGTCGGGCAGCGTGGTCGAGCCGGGGAAGCCGGGGAACGCCGGCGTCGTGCCCGCCGGCGTCACCACGATGGCCGCCAGCTTGTCGATGTAAGCGCGCTGCACGTCGCGCCGCGTGCTCGGCCCCTCGAGCGCCTTGAAGCCGGCGCCCGGGGTGGCGCTCACCTCGCCCCACAGCGTCTTCGTCAGACGGTCGAAGTACTCCGACATCTTGAACGCGTCGGGCGAGCGCGACTCGCCCTCGCGCAGACGCGCCAGCAGCGGCGGCGAGAGCAGGACGGTGAGCAGCCGGTCCTCGACCGCGAACGCGCGATCGTTGAGGTTGTAGTCGATGCGGTTCCCGGGCGCGAAGGTGTCGGGCATGCCCCAGTGGCTCCAGCGGTCCTGGATCAGGCAGTTGAGCAGCGCCGGCGAGACCGCGAACGCGTCGGCCGCGAACGCGCGCTGGCCCAGGAAGTCGAGCGCCTCGCGCTGCCGCGCGGCGGGAATCGGCTGGAGCGGCGGCTTCATGCCGGTCTGGCCGCGGTGGTTGCGCGACACCTCGGAGCCGCCGATGTACTTGACCGACATGCCGAGCGCGGTGGCGTACTGGCCGAGCAGCACGTCCATCGCGCGCCGCAGCACCGGGTACTCGCCCTCGGCGCCCAGGATGCGCTCGTCGAGCTTGCCGCTCCTCCACAGCCCGGCGATGTAGGCGCTGCGATCCCGGGCGAAGCGCAGCGGATCGTTGCCGAGGTCGAAGATGTTCGAGCGCGGATCAGGGGCGTCGACCGGATAGGTGTCCTCGTCGGTCGAGTACTCGTGCCCGGCCTGGTTCGATTCGTCGGCGATCGGCTTGATCGCGGCGTAGTCGGCCGGCGGGTCGCTGGCCGCGGTCGGGGTGTAGCCATAGCGGATGCACCACAGATCGCAGTCACCGGCGGTGGTGGTGTAGTAGTCGCCCTGCTTGCTGCGGTCGGGCGAGATGTTGGGCGTCGGGTAGTCCATGACCGACGAGGTCATGCCGTGCGCCCGGGTCCACTCGCGGTCGTTGAGCTTGTCGTAGGGCGTCGAGGTGCTGGAGCGGAAGTTGTGGCGCAGCCCGAGCGTATGGCCGACCTCGTGCATCGTGACCTCGATCAGGGCCTGGCCCAGGTACTCCTCGGGCACCGGACTGCCGGGCGGCAGCGAGCCGTCGACCAGCAGCCCGATGTTGAGCAGCGCGCCGCCGTCGGCAATCCCGGACTGCAGGTCGCAGCGCTCCTCGAGCGGCAGCCCGGCGGGGGCCGGCGCCATCATCGGCATCACCTGGTCGGCGATCGCGGTGGGCCCGGCGTAGCGCCGGTAGATGTTGCGGAAGCTCTGGACGATCGAGGCCTCGATGCAGATGTCGGCGTCGAGGATCTCGCCGGTGCGCGGATCGACCCGCGACGGCCCGATCGCGCCGAACGCAGGCTCCGACGAGGTGATCCAGCGGATGGTGCTGTAGCGCACGTCCTCGGGATTCCAGTTCGGATCGTCGGGCGGATCCTTGGCGACGATCGCGTTCTTGAACCCGGCGGCCTCGAAGGCCTTCTGCCAGTGCTCCACGCCCTGCTTGATGTAGAGGCGGTACTCGACCGGCACGGTGCGGTCGATGTAGTAGACGATCGGCTTGACCGGCTCGGACAGCGCCGCACCCGGGTCCTTCTTCTCCAGCCGCCAGCGGTGGATGTAGCGCACCCAGAACTGCTCGTTGTTGTCCTTGCCGAAGTCCTTGACCGCGGTGAGGAAATAGCCCACTCGGTCGTCGGCGAGCCGCGGCTTCATCGGCACCGCCGGCAGCCTCGAGAACGAGTAGTGGACAGTGATCGGGATGTAGCGCTCGTCCGACACCGACGGCACGTTGAGGCCCTGGCGATCGTTGGGCGCGTAGGTCAGCAGCGCCTCGGCCTCGAAGTTCTCGGGATACATGCGGGTCGAGCCCAGCGCCGAGCGCTCCTTGTCGAAGCGCACGGTCTTGCCCGGGAACGACGAGCGCATGAACTCGGCGAGATCGGTGAGGTCGCTGACCAGGAAGGGCGCGAGGTCGACCAGCACCGCCTTGCTCGAATCGCTCTCGCTCTCGACCTTGAGCGAGGCCAGCACCGAGCTGCCGATCGAGAGGTCGACGGCGCGCGCGTAGGCCGAATCGCCCGAGGCGACGAAGCGCGTGTTGTGGTCGATCACCAGCACGTGGTCGCCGGCGCGCTGGAACTCGAGCACGTACTCCCCGAGCGGCAGCCCGCCGAGCAGGAAGTTGGATCCGATCCCGCGCGCAAAGCTGAAGATACCGAGCACCGGCTGGTTGAGCTGCGCGGGCTTGAGCTCGAGGTAGAGGTTCTCGCGCTTCCGGTAGATCGTGAAGTAGCCCTTCATCACCTCGGCGTCCTTGGTCAGCTTCTTCCAGTCCTGGAACGGCTTGTCGGGCGCGGCCGGCGCCGCTCCCTCGGCGCCCTTGCCGCCGCCCGGCGGGCCGGCGACGGCGGCGATCGAGGGCGTCACGAGCAGGGTGAGGACGAGCGACAGCAACGCGAAGCGACGTCGGGGTGACATGAGGGCTCCTTGTCGAGCGAGCGGGCGGCCGGGCAGGGCGCGCGAGGGAGTTCGCGGGCGGGCTGGCGGCGGCGGGGCCCGTAGGTCGGAATGAGCCAGGAGATTAGTGCCGAGACCGGAGGGGCGCGAAATGCTCGCGACCGGCGCGGGGTTTCGGGGCACGGGCGGCGCGGCGCGCAGCGCTGCCGGCGGGCGCCGGGGCGGGGCGAACGAAGCCACCGCACACATCCCTAGTGGAGCGGTGGCCTCGAATTCCCCCGGGCGGTGGTCCAGGAGCGGGTGTGAAACCAGGCGCTCCCAGAAGCTCACCCGACCCGAAGGCGTGTCGGCGCGGTCTCAGCATGGAGCTTTCACGACCCACCGACGTCCATTGCGATGAACGGCCCACGAGGAAGATTTCGCGGCCCGCCAATCTTGACGTTCCCGTGATTCGCGGCGGGCCGCCGGGCCCGCGCGCGTCCGGGTTTGACCGGGGTCGCACCAGGATGATGAGGCCCCGGGGCCGGGGCTCCTCGGGGTTGCCCCGCATGCCCATCTGCCCCACCCTAGCTCGATGCACAGCCAGCGGGTCGAGATGCTCGCCGACGGCATCTTCGCGATCGCGATGACGCTGCTCGTCCTCGAGCTGCGCGTGCCGTCGCTGCCGCCCGGCGCCACGCCGGGCGAGGTCGCGCACGCGCTGCTCCAGGCCTGGCCCAAGTTCGCGGCCTACGCCGGCAGCTTCTTCAACCTCGGCATCCTGTGGATCGGGCACCACAACCACTTCCACTACATGCGGCGCGCCGATCGTCCGTTCCTGTGGATCAACATCTTCTACCTGATGTGCGTGGGGTTCCTGCCCTACTGCACCGCGCTGCTCGGCAGCTTCATCTGGAACCGCACGGCGGCGGTGATCTACGGCTGCTCACTGCTGCTCGCCGGCTCCGCGCTCTACATCGAGTGGCGGTACGCCGCGGGCCACGGCCTGCTGAGCGAGGAGGCGACCCCGGCGGTGGTGCGCTCGATGGGGAACCGGGTCCTGATCGGGCTCGCCGGCTACGCCACCGCGGTGCTGATCGCGTTCGTGAGCCCGCGGGTGTGCCTCGCGATCTACGTGCTGATCCCGTTCCTCTACCTGCGCCCCAGCGCCATCGACCGGCACCTGCGCGGGGAGCGGGTGCCAGCCAGGGACGCCCGCCCCCAGCCGCAGCAGGTCGAGTGAACCGCAGCGCCGGCCATCTCGGGCCAGACACGAACGGCCCCGGGGTCGCCCCCGGGGCCGCCGCGTCACTGATGTGCTGCGGGCCGCGGCCTAGAAGTCCTCGCCGCCGTAACCGCCTGCGCCGCCCGGGGCCGCCGCAGCCTTCTTCTTCTCCGGGATCTCGGTGATCAGCGCCTCGGTCGTGAGCAGCAGGCTCGCGACACTCGCCGCGTTCTGCAGCGCGGTGCGCGCGACCTTGGTCGGGTCGATGATGCCGGCCTCGAACATGTCGACATAGACCTCCTTGTCGACGTCGTAGCCCTTGAACTTCTCGGTGCCCTTGTAGCCCTTGACCTGCTCGACGACCAGGGAGCCCTCGACGCCGGCGTTCGCGCACAGGGTGCGCAGCGGCTGCTCGAGCGCGCGACGCACGATGTTGACGCCCACCTTGACGTCGCCCTCCTGCTCCTCGGCCAGCGTATCGAGGGCCTTGAGGCTGCGGATGTAGGCCACGCCGCCGCCCGGCACGATGCCCTCCTCGACCGCCGCACGGGTGGCGTGCAGCGCGTCCTCGACGCGGGCCTTCTTCTCCTTCATCTCGGTCTCGGTCGCGGCCCCGACGTTGATCACGGCGACGCCCCCGGCGAGCTTCGCGAGCCGCTCCTGGAGCTTCTCCTTGTCGTAGTCCGAGGTCGTGTCCTCGATCTCCTTCTTGATCTGACCGATGCGGCCCTGGATGTCGGCCTTCTTGCCGGCGCCCTCGACGAGGGTGGTGTTCTCCTTGTCGATGACGACCCGCTTGGCACGCCCGAGATCCTCGATCCGTACGTTCTCGAGCTTGAGGCCGATGTCCTCGCTGATGACCTTGCCGCCGGTGAGAACCGCGATGTCCTCCATCATGGCCTTGCGGCGGTCACCGAAGCCCGGCGCCTTGACCGCGCACACCGCGAGGGTGCCGCGCAGCTTGTTGACCACCAGGGTGGCGAGCGCCTCGCCCTCGACATCCTCGGAGACGATCAGCATCGGCTTGCCGCGCTGCGCGATCTTCTCGAGAATCGGGAGCAGGTCCTTCATGTTCGAGAGCTTCTTCTCGTAGAGCAGCAGGAAGGCGTCCTCGAGGATCGCCTCCATGCTCTCCTTCTCGGTCACGAAGTAGGGCGAGATGTAGCCCTTGTCGAACTGCATGCCCTCGACCACCTCGAGCGTGGTCTCGACCGACTTCGCCTCCTCGACCGTGATCGTGCCGTCCTTGCCCACCTTGTCCATCGCCTCGGCGATCTTCTTGCCGATGAAGGTGTCGGAGTTGGCCGAGATGGTCGCGACCTGCTCGATCTCCTTGTTCTCCTTGACCGGGCGGCTGAGCTTCTTGAGCTCCTCGACCACCCCGTCGACCGCCTTGTCGATGCCGCGCTTGACCGCCATCGGCGCCGCGCCCGCGGTGATGTTCTTGATCCCCTCCTTGAAGATCGCCTCGGCCAGGACGGTCGCCGTGGTGGTGCCGTCGCCGGCCACGTCCGAGGTCTTGGAGGCGACCTCGCGCACCATCTGCGCGCCCATGTTGTGGTAGGGCTCGTCGAGCTCGATCTCCTTGGCGACCGTCACGCCGTCCTTGGTCACGGTCGGGGAGCCCCACTTCTTGTCGAGAACCACGTTGCGCCCGCGCGGACCAAGGGTGACCTTGACCGCCTTGGCCAGGATCTCGACGCCTTCGAGAATGGCCTGGCGGGCCTGCTCGCTGAAGAGCAACTGCTTCGCTGCCATGGTGCCTCCTTGTTGTCGTCGGTTGAGAGCGGGGCGCTTACTTCTCGCTGGCCAGCACGCCCAGCACGTCGTCTTCGCGCAGGATCACGTACTCGGTGCCGTCGATCTTGACGTCGGTGCCGCTGTACTTGCCGATCAGCACGCGGTCGCCCTTCTTGACGTCGAGCGGGATGAGCTTGCCTTCCTCGGTCTTGCGACCCGGGCCCACGGCGACGACCTCGCCCTCCTGCGGCTTCTCCTTGGCGGTGTCGGGGATGATGATGCCGCCCTTCATGGTCTCCTTTTCCTCGATGCGGCGGACCAGGATGCGGTCGGCGAGAGGCCTCACGTTCATACCCTTCCTCCTCGTGATCGCCCCGGCTTGGGGCGGTTGAATCCGGTTGGAAGTGCCGAGGCCGCGCGAGACGGCCACTCGAGCCTCCAACCCTTAAGGGAACAGAACTTTATGGGGGTGACGTACTACTGCCCGGAGCCTGCCAGGCTTACCGTTTGCCCAAATGGCAAGGGTTGGCTGGCGCTCGTTTCAGGCGGTCGCCAAACTTGCAGAAGACGGGCGCGGTGTCAAGTAGCCCGGCCGGGGGTGGCCAGATGGGCCCGGCTCGTCCGGCATCACCGGCAGGAGCGCCTAGGGCGTGCTCTCGAGCAGCGCCTCGCGGGGCTGGCCGTTGAGGAAGCCGGTGCTGACGACGCCCGTCACCGTGACCTTCTGGTGGGTGACCGGCGTGCGCGTGCGCGTGAAGACCACGATCGTATCGCGGCCCTGCATCAGGTAGAAGGAGTGGCCCCCGCCGACCCGATAGACCTCGCCGACCCGGCCGTGCACGGTGACCGTGCGGCCATCGAACCGGGTTGCATTGCGAAGGATGCTTCCCACCGAGACGGTGGGCTGGTGCGGCCGAGTGAACGCGAAGATGAGAATACCGAGCACCGCGACGACGCCGAGGGCGATGAGCCCGGTGGTCGAGCTGAGTTTGGCGAGCGCCTGCTCCCACCACGGACTGGGTGGCGGCGGCGGTGCGGCGCGGCGCGGCTTCTGCCCGACAGTGGCCGGCATCGCGGCGTCTGGCGCTTCGGGGCCGACGAGGTCGTAGTCGGTCGCACCGGCACCGGCGGCGCCGTGCCAGCGGTCCGCGTGGCGCGCTTCGGGCTCGTCGTGCCCGCCCGGCTCGTGTGGCTTCGGCGCTTCGTGGCTGCGGTCGTCGGACGCTGGCCGCGTGGGGCGCGAGCCGGCGCCCGGCGCGGGCCCGCTGTCCTTCCCGCTCGAGGTCGGCGGCTTCCACGCCGGTGACGGCGCGAAGCCGGAGTGGAGATTGAGGGGCGGGTGCGGGCGCGACGGCGGGATCGGCGTGGCCGTGCGCTCAAACGCGTCGCTCGCCCGCCCGTACGTGGCCCCGGCCGTCTCTCCGGCGCCGACAATCCAGCCCGGGCGCCCGGCGACCGGCCGTGGCGGCCCGCTCTCGCCCGCCGCCTTGGGATCGACCCGATCGCGTTCGACCCAGCCCTTGTCCGGGGCCGCAGAAGCCGGCGGCGCCTGGTCCTCGGCGTCGGGCTTGCGGTCTTCCTCGCGCGGGCTCGGCTCGCTCATTCGTGATCCTCGGCTCCCCGGGAGCATGGCGGCGGAGCGTGCACCCGGGATCCCGGGCATTATCGGCCGGGGCGCCGGGGGAGTTGAGCCGCGGCCGGCGCCGCGGGCTAACGCTTCGGTGGCGCGCCGGCCTCGCCGCGCGGCGCGCGCAGCCCGTACTGCTTGATCTTGCGGTAGAGCGTGCGCAGGCCCATCCCCAGCATCGCCGCGGCGCGCGGCTTGTCGAAGCCGGCGTGGCGCAGCGTCGCCTCGACCAGCCGGCGCTCGGCCTCCTCGACCGTCATGCCGACCGCGAGCTCGAGCCTTTCCGCCGCCGCCTCGGCCTCGCGCAACGATTCGGGCAGGTCGGAGAGATCGAGCGCCCGCTTGCCCTCGGCGAACACGATCATGCCTTCCAGCGTGCTCTTGAGCTCGCGCACGTTGCCCGGCCAGGGGTGAGCAAGGAAGCGCTCCAGCACCCCGCGCGTGATGCCGGTGGCGCGCCGGCCGTGCTCGCGATTCAGCTCGCGCACGATCGCCTCGACCAGGATCGGGATGTCCTCGCGGCGCTCGCGCAGCGGCGGCATCGCGATCCGCACCACGCTCAGCCGCTCGACCAGGTCGGGGCGAAAGCGCCCGGCGCGCGCCTCGGCGGCCAGATCGCGATCGGTGGCGGCGATCAGGCGCACGTCGGCGCGCAGCGTGCCGCCGCCGCCCGCGCGCTCGAAGGCGCGGTCCTGGAGCACGCGCAGCAGCCGCACCTGGGCCTGCGGCGGCAGGCCGTCGACCGCGTCGAGGAACAGCGTGCCGCCCTCGGCCTGCTCGAAGCGCCCGCGGGTCAGCACCCCCGGATCCTGCGCCGCGGCAGGCGGGTCGCCGGGCTCCGAGCCGAACAGCTCGGCCTCGATCTCGGCCGTCGGCTCGACCGCGGCGCTGGTCCACACGAACCGCTCACCGCGGCGCGGGCTGTTCTGGTGGATGGCCTGGGCGAGCAGCGCCTTGCCGGTGCCGCGCTCGCCCTCGATCAGCACGGTGGCGCGGGTGGGCGCGACGTGGCGGGCCTGCTCGACCACGCGCAGGATGGCGCGGGAGGTGCCGAGCAGCGCGCCGAAGCCGAAGCGTTCGTCGAGCTCGGCCTCCATCTCGGCGACCCGCGCCGCCAGCGCCTGGTGCTCGAGACCGTGCTGGAGCACCGCCAGCAGCTTCTCGAGGTTGAGCGGCTTGGTCTGGAAGTCGGCGGCGCCCTGGCGCATCGCCTCGACCGCCATCTCGACGTCGGCGTCCTCGGTGATGACCACCGCGCACACGTCGGGGTGGATCTCGCGCGCCCGTCGCAGCACGCCCATGCCGTCGATGCGCTGGACCCTGAGCTCGGTGACCAGACAGTCGACCGGCGTCTGGTCGAGCGCGTTGTAGGCGCTCTCGCCGTCACGCGCCCACACCACCTCGAGGCGGTTGGCACGCAGGGTGGCGATCAGCTGGCGCGTGGCGTCGTTCTCGCGATCGACGACCAGCACGGTGGGCGTCTCGCGGGGCGCGGGCGTACCGCGCCGCGCGGCGCGATCCCTGGGCGTGCCCGCCACCCGCCCTACCGCAGCCGCTCGAGCGCCTCGATCAGCGCCGTCTTGCTCGGCACCTGGGACGTGGTGGGGGCGACGTCGGCGTAGGCGATCCGGCCCTGCTTGTCGACGACGAACAGCGCGCGCTGGCTGTAGTGGCGCTCCGGGATCAGCAGGCCCCACCGCTCGCTCACCGAGCGGTCGAAATCGGAGAGCAGCGGGAACGAGAGCCCGAGCGAGCGAGCGAACGCCTCGTTGGCGTAGTAACTGTCGACGCTGATCCCCAGCACCACGCCGTCGAGCGCCTCGATGCGGCGCGTGTCCTTCTCGAGGTCGGGGAGCTGGTGCGAGCACACCGGCGAGAACGCGAGCGGATAGAACGCGACCACGACGTTCTTGCGGCCGCGGTACTCGGAGAGCGTCACGAACTGGCCGCCGGGGCCGCGCAGGCGAAACTCCGGCGCGATCTGTCCGACGCTGAGTGCGGCGGTCGTGGTCACGGCTCCTCCGGTCCCTCCCCGTAGGTGGCGGCTCCGGAATTCACCGGAGGAGTCCCTGCGAGGGGGAAGAGAGTTTCAGGCGGCCGCCGGGCTGTCAACCCGGGGCCGGCCGCGGCGCCGCGCTCGCGGCGCGTGCGCCGCACCACGTCCTGGCTCTCGGCCGCCAGCTCGGCGACCGAGTGGGCCGCGTTCCCGCGCTCCCACAGCCGCGCCAGCTCGGCGAAGACGCGCGCGGTGGTGCGAGCGTCCCCCGCTGCGCGGTGGGCGGTCTCGATCGGCAGCTGGAACCGCCGCGCCAGCGCCCCCAGCGAGTGCTCGCCCAGTCCCGGCGCTCCGCCGTCCGGGTCCGGCGCCCCGCGCGCCAGCCCCAGGGTGTCGATCACCGGGTTGCCGAGCGGCGGGCAGCCGCCGGCGCGCAGCAGCGCGGCGATGAACGGCAGGTCGAACGGCGCGTTGTGGAGCACCAGCGGCCAGCGTCCGCACTCGCGGCTCACGATCGCGGCCACCGCCGCCCGCTCGGGCGCGTCGCGCACCATCTCGTCGGTGATGTGGTGGATGTCCGAGGCCTCACGCGGGATCGGCCGCGCGGGGCGCACCAGGCTCGACCAGCCCGGCTCGGGCACTCCGTCGACGATCGGCACGCACGCGACCTCGACCAGCTCGGCGCCCGAGCCGGGGTCGAATCCGGTGGTTTCGGTGTCGACGGCGATCAGCCGGGTTCCGGCGAGGAACGTCGCGCGCGCGGCGGCGCGTTCGTTCAGTGGGCGCTCTCGCTCTTCACGAAGTCGTCGAAGGACACGTCGCGGTCCATCGCGCCCTCGCCGATGTAGCGCAGCAGCAGCAGGAACCGGTCGGCGGGCACGTAGCCCGGCACGTTGACCAGATGCTCGCCGTTGGCGCGCAGGAAAATCGTGGTGGGATAGCCGGTGACGCGGAACTTCCCGGCCAGCGTCGCCGAGGTGTAGCTCTTGCCGTCGTAGACGCCGGCGTCGCTGGCCTCGGCGTCGAGCTTGACGGTGACGAAGCGCCTGGCGAGGTAGTCGCGCACGTCGGCGCGCGAGTAGACGTCGTGGTCCATGCGCTTGCACCAGCCGCACCAGCCGGTATAGACATCGATCAGCACCGGGCGCTGGACCTTGGCGGCGTCCTTGAGACCGGCGTCCCAGCCCTGCCAGCGGACCGCCGGCGGCTCGCCGCTCGTGGTTCCGGCGGCCGATCCGGCGAGCAGCATCAAGGCGAGGGCGGCGGTGGCGAGCGGGCGTCTCATGGTGTCCTCGTGGAAGCGGGGCGCCGTCGGGAGGCGTGGCAGGAACACCCCAGGGTGGCAGCATTGTAGCACGCGCTTTGGCGGCCCGCGATCCGACCACCGGCTCGGTGGCGCCGGCTCAACCGTGGACGGTGTGGGCCATGGTCGCCTCGATGCGCGCCGGATCGAACCACACCCCGCACAGGCGCGAGGTGCCGAACTGCCCGGGATTGATCGCCATGGTGCGCCCGATCGCGTCGCGGTACGACCCGGAGACGCGCGGCGATTCGTGGATGTGCCCGCTCAGAACCAGCGGCGGCTGGTGGCGCTCGATGAAGGCACGGATGGCGCGCGAGCCCACGTGGGTCATGGCGCCGATCATGTCGCAGCGCGTGCCGCGCGGCGGCGAATGGAGCACGAACAGCGTCTGGCCCGCGCCTCCGTGGCCGACCAACTCCTCGAGCGCCGCGGCGATGGTGGGCGTGCGGCGCGCCGGATCGAAGCGCCACGGCTCGACCCCGCCGGCGGCGCTCACCCAGCCATCAAGGCGCGTCGGCGCCTCCTCGGCGCCATCCTCCCAGCGCTCCCAGTCCTTGATGGCGAAGGGCGTGATCGGCACCCACGACAGCCCCGCGACCCGCACGCCGTCGACCTCGGCCGCGCGGCCGTGGAGCACGGTCCACAGCGTGCCCTCGTGCTGGTCGAGGCAGTCGGCGTTGGCGCGCCAGTCGTCGTTGCCCATCAGCAGCAGGAGACGGGTGTCGGGCGTCGCCTCGATCAGGCGGCGCGCGAACTCGACCAGGAAGCCCTGGAGGAACACCCGCTGGTGCGCGACCCCTGCGGCCCCGGCGGCGTGGGGCGCCAGATCGCCGCCGATGATGACGACGCGCGGGCGCCGCGCGGCGGCCAGCGCCAGCAGTTGCTCGTAGAGCGCGCCCTGCCCGTGGAGGTCGGAGGTGAAGAACCAGTCAGGCACGGCTCATAGACTGCACCGGTCGGTGTCCGGTCACAAATCCACTTGACCGCTCGCCGAGGCGCTCCCGATAATTCGTCCCTTCCGGCCACTTCGCCGGCCCCGGCATCCCACCCCGAGAGGAAACTCATGACGCGGTTGCGTGTCGCGCTCCTGCTGGCGCTGCTCTGTGTGCTGATTCCCGCTCCCCTCATCCCCGCCGCGCGCGCCGCCGCCCCCTCCTCCTCCACCGCCAGGACCACCGCCAAAACCTCTCCGAACCTGCTCGCCAATCCTGGCTTCGAGCAGGGCCTCGCCGGGCATCCCTGGATGCCGGCGGGCTGGGACACGTCGAGCTCGGGGTTGCTCTCGGTATTCTTCGGGCGCGACACCTTCCTCGTTCACGGCGGCTCGTACGCGGTGAGCATCGCCAACCTCAGCACGCGCTGGGTGATGGCACACAACTGGAGCCAGGGTCTGCTGGTCGACAAGTCCATGTGGGGCAAGGACGCGGTGTTCTCGGTGTGGACGCGCAGCAACGGGCTCCAGGGCCGGGCGTTCATCCGCGCCGCGATCTATCGCGACACGGTGAGCAAGATGGCGAAGATCTGGAAACTGCCGCGCAGCCAGGCCCAGGACTCGCTCGGCATCCACACCGTCGATGACCCGCTGCTCGAGCTGGGCTGGCGCTACCAGTACTTCGTGGACGCCGAGACCGACTGGGTGCGCCGCGAGGTGCGGCTCTACATCCCGCCCACCACCAACTGGCTGCGCTTGAGCTTCGGCGTGCTCGGCACCGGTCAGGTCATCTTCGACGATGCCTCGCTGACGCTGGTCCCCGCCGCACCGCCGCCACCGCTCCCGCTCCACCAGAACCTGCTCGCCGATCCGGGCTTCGAAGGCGACGCCACGGCGTGGGAGTTCTCGACCCCGCCCTGGGAGGGCATCCACGTCGATCGCGACACCACGCTCGCCCACAGCGGCCGCGCCTGCATCCACATGGAGGACGAGGGCCGCGGGCTCAACCTCACCGCGACCGGCGCCTGCCAGGCGATCGTCAACCGCGGCATGGCCGGCAAGCACCTGCACCTGAGCGCCTGGATGAAGACCGACAGCCTGCTCGGCAACGCCAACATCGCGCTGTTCTTCAAGACCCCGACCGGCATCGAGCACCCGGTGCCGGCGCTCTACTCGCAGACCCACGACTGGATGCAGGTCACGCT
>Ga0306920_100001637_pt1 | contig 27896 bp, 22 predicted proteins | sample flu12Cox44000170_FD_204666 | JGI IMG/M metagenome (GOLD analysis project Ga0306920, IMG submission 204666) | Lab enrichment of tropical soil microbial communities from Luquillo Experimental Forest, Puerto Rico - flux4day.12C.oxic.44.000.170 (v2)... | ecosystem: Environmental > Terrestrial >... | reverse complement strand
AAACCACCTTAAGCGCGCCGCCGGCTTCGACGAAGTAAGCGACGAAAGTGACAGGGGGGCTGGTTGCCCGACACGCACGCCTCGAGCGGTTGTCGCAAGTGAGTCTCCATTGGCACGAAGGTCGAACGGCACAAAAAATCATAGACATGCATTTGGACGTTCGAGCGAATGTGTCACGATATACGATTGGCCATATATACAAACTGGAAGTACCTTCCTGGGCCTGAATTCTGCTGGCCATTTCTGAAGAGGTGCGCTCTTTAGCAGGGAATCCTGGTAGCTAGGCTGAGTGGCACAGACCGATCGATCCCAGCCTCCGTTTGCCGCCGCACCCTCGAACGGTTCTCAAACGGCTAACTCATTGAGCGCTCAACGCATCAAAACCACAACCGGCCTAGTACCTGCGGCCTCGGGTAAGGCGGCAGGCTACTCAAAACTCCACCTTTCAAGGAGGTCTTCATGTTGCGTAAGCTCGCTGTGCTGGCGGGTTTGCTCTGCTGGGCGTCGTTTACTAGTTCTGCCCAAGGGCTCGGAGACAAGCTTGAGCTGTACGGCGGTTATTCCTACGTTCACATCGATAACTCGCCTTCATTCAGCACGAACGGATGGGCACTCGCCGGTGAGTACAAATTCGCGCCATTCCTCGGCGGAGTTCTGGATATCGGCGGAACCTACAATTCACCGAACGCCCTGCACACCGTTCTCATCGGACCTCAGGTGAACTTCCCCGCCCGCGTGTCGCCCTTCGCGCACTTCCTGATCGGTTGGGGACACGGTGATTCAGGCCCGTTTGAGGACACAGGCTTTGCCTTTGCGCTGGGCGGCGGAATCGATACCGAGATCGTGCCGCACGTCAGCTGGCGCATCTTTCAGGGCGATCTGCTGCAGACGCGCGTTTTCGGCACCACCCAGAACAATGCCCGCGTCTCGACCGGAATCGTAGTCCACTTCTAAAGCACTCTTTCCGTCGTAGTAGAAAAGGCACGGTGTCCGTATCGGCATCGTGCCTTTTCTCATTGCATGTGAAACTCGACCGTAATCACCGTCTCGACTTCGACCGGCTCCCCGCTGAGACGCGTTGGCTGATATCGCCACTGGCGAACTGCGTCGATCGCCGCCTTGGCCAGGATCGGGTTGCCACTAACTACTTGTAAGTTTTGAACCAAGCCGTCGGTGCCGATAATCGCCCGCAGCTGGACCGTTCCGGTGAGATGGATCAGCTTTGCTGTCAGCGGGTACCGCGGCTGAACGTAGTGGATCCGTCGCGCTTCGATCACGCCGCCGCTCAGCACAAGTGCCAGTCGACGGGTCTTAGGCTGTTGCGCAACCAAATCCGCTCTAGCCCCAGCGCCCCCGATAGCAGGCCCGAGGCCGCCCTCAGTCGGCGAGACCCAATTGATTTCCGGTGGCTCATTGTTCGAACTCGCTTCGACGCGCGAAGGAATTCGCCGAGGCTGCGGAAGCCTCGGTCCACTCAAGATAGCCCGAGAACTAGGGGCCGGACGATCTGGCTTGCGTGCCGGCAGGAGATTCGCGCGCGGCGTGGAGGGGAACACCGGCGTCGGTGCGGGCCTATGTTCCTCCGGCAGCACGGCGGTTTGCGTTAGGGACCAGAGCAACAAACAGGCGATGGCCGTAGCCTCCAATGACAGCGAAGCTACCATAGCGCGGCCGCGAAGCTGCCTCGCTCGCCCAACCTCAGTCACCTCCACTTCGAGGATCGATCTCCCCACATTTCCGAACTCGTTCACAGACGCACCTCCTCTGCGCGAGCGAAATATCGAAGGCGGCCGCAGCGGCTTCCGCTCAGCTTGCCTGTGCGGCTCCGACCTGCTATCCGGGAGGTCGCCATCTCTTGCCGGTATAGACACCGGAGCTTTGTTCAGGTTCCCCTAGCCGTGCTCTGCCGAGAAACGGAAAACCCGTCTAAACACCTATCCGGTAAGCGGTTGCCTTGAGCGAAGAAAAAAGCATCAGAATCGAGTGATTCTGCGTCTAACGTCGCGTATCCCTCAAAATTGAGGGTCATAATCGCGGTCATAAAGGGTGGCTATCATGAATCGGAATAGCTTAGAAACAGTTGGGGTGCGCTATACGGGATGGGCGGCACTGAATCGCGACCCATTGGAGGATCAGGTTGAATTCACTTGCCCTCATTGCGGGGCGCACGGTGCGAAGGCTGCCCGGCGGCCGCGCTCGGCCTACCACTTCACCGACGGCTTCGTTCAGGACGTCGAAGGCGAGAGTGGAATTTGCCGAAATTGCAAGCAGCCGGTGCGATTGACGCCTATCGTTCTGGTTCACGACCGAGACGAGCAGCGCCGGTTCCACGCGGTTTTCGAGGCTGACACAGAAGTCTCGAAGAACTAACTCCCCTCCGGTCAGGTCTTTAAGCGAACCGGGCGTGGGGTCCTCCAGTTGCAAAAGAAAAAGGCGAGGGAGGTTGGCTCCCTCGCCTTCGCTTTTAGGCTCCTCGGCTACTTCTCAGCGGTAGTAGTCGCGATCGTAGTTGCGGTAGCGATCATCGTCACGGCGATGGTAGTTCAGACGACATTGATCGCGGACACGATCAAGCTCACGCCGCTCGTGATCTGCCTGCCAACTGTAGTAACCGTGCTGGTGGATCGCTTGATTCAGCTCATGACGCTCGTGCCGAACTTGCCGCGAGCACCATTCGTCTGCTCTGGCCGATCCTGCCGTTCCGAAGATCAAGAGCATACCTAGGATTATTCCGGATAACTTCGTCAACATGATCAACCTCCGTCGCGGCCCTAAAGCCCGCTGGGTGGCTAAGCATGCTTGGCCGCCTCTAGATAACAAGATGTTCTCGAAAGCGGCCAGGTTGCACTCGCTAATTCACTTGAAATACGGCATTTGAGAGCGGAAGTCCTACTCGGCCTCTAGCGCCAAATGGTGGCGCTCCATTTGTTGGCGCACATGGTCAAAGGCGTCCTCCACGGTATCGGCAAATTTAAGTAGCTTGTAATCGGCTTCGCTCATGGTACCGGTATGTACCATGTGGCGCCAGTTGAGGACCTTGTCCCAGTATTCGCGGCCGTAGATCAAGATCAGGTGCTTGGAGGCGAGCTTGCCGGTTTGCATCAGCGTGAGCATTTCCCAAAGCTCGTCCATGGTGCCAAATCCCCCCGGAAAAACGATCAGTGCTTTGGCCATTTGCGCGAACCAGAGCTTGCGCATGAAAAAGTAGTGGAAGCAGAAGTTCAGTTCGGGGCTGATGTAGGGATTGGGCCGCTGCTCGTGCGGCAACTGGATGCTCAGGCCGATGGAGGAGCCGCCCCCCTCGGCAGCGCCGCGGTTGGCCGCCTCCATGATTCCAGGTCCGCCACCGGAGCAGATCACAAAGCGCCTCGGCTGCGTGCCGAGCGTCATCGCCCAAGCCGTAATGCGGCGGGCCAGCTCGCGAGCCTCCTCGTAGTAGCGCGACATTCCGACGATCGATTTCGCCGCGTCTAGCTTAATGCGCCACTCGTGTGTTCGGCGTCCTCGTGCCGCGCGCTGGACCTCCCGCAACTTTCTTTGTGCGACGTCACGCGGATGAATCCTCGCAGAACCGAACATCACGATGGTGTCGGCTATGCCCGCGCGGCGCAGCCGGGTGAGCGGATCGAGATACTCGGCCAGGATACGCAGCGGCCTGGCCGGCTTGCTCTCCATGAACACAGGATCCTGGTAGGCCAGGTCGGGCATCGGCAGATGGCCGGAACGCTTCATGATTCCCCCCTCGCGAGTGCAAACGAGCATTTTAGCGTGAGCCTCGCCGAGGCGGTTCGGCGAGTTGGGGCCGTGATGTGCGAATTCGCAACGATAGGGGCTTCGGAGTTGACTTGTGGGGAGCGAGGGAGAACAACATAGACCGACAGCTATGGTGCGCCGCCGGCCGGAGCCCGTGATTCGGCGAGGAGTTCGCGGACGGTGAAGATGGAGCGGTAGTTGTATTTCGCTCGCAGCACGTCTGAGCCGCCTTCTTCGCGATCGACCAGGCTTATGACGGCGATCACTTCGCAACCCTCGCGCTCGGCGGCGTCAATCGCTTCCTGAGTCGAGCCGCCTGTGGTGCAGACCTCATCGACGATCACGACCTTTTTGCCGCGCGGGTTTTCGATTCCTTCAATTTGCTTCTGGCGACCGTGTTCTTTGGCTTTCTTGCGGACGAGAAACCCCGGCACAGGCCGCTTCTGAATCGCGCTGACAACTCCTAGGGCGGTGACCAACGGATCGGCGCCCATGCTGAGGCCGCCGATCGCGTCGGGTTTGATTTTCATTTCCTCGAGCAGTTCGAGGATGCAGTAGCCTGTGAGCAGCGCGCCTTCGGGATCGAGCGTGGTGAGCTTGCAATCGATGTAGTAATCGCTCTTCTTGCCCGAGGCCAAAGTGAATTCGCCTCGGACAAGGGATTTAGTGCGAAGCAGATGAGCGAGCTCCTGGCGATAGGTCATCGGTATACACAAAGATCGATCGTCCACGACATCCTAGAACACGGCCTAAGCGTGGCCGCAGGTGCCACCAGGGCGGAGCGAAGCTCCGATCCCACGCCTAAGAAAAGGCGAGGGAGCCCGAAACCGAGATCACTTCTTTTCCAGCTCGGCGGAAGCGGATTCTTCCTCCTCCAGGATGGCCGCGGCTGCGGCGATGCGGTCCCCTTCCTCGAGGCGCAGCAGGCGGACCCCTTGCGTCGAGCGACCGGCTTCGCGAATCTCGGCGGCATGTACGCGAATCACTTTGCCGTGGCCGGTGATGATCATAACGTCGGAATCCTCGCGCACCTGCAGTGCAGCAACAACCGGACCATTGCGCTCGGTTGATTTCAGGTTGATGACACCCTTGCCGCCGCGCGAAGTGACCCGATATTCGGCGAGCGGCGTGCGCTTGCCGTAGCCCTTCTCGGCGACCGTAAGCATGAGCGAGGTGAGCGATTCCCGAATCTCGTCGCTTTCGAGCTCGTCGAGATTCTGGGTGGTCTTCTGGTACTCCTTGGCGATGATGGCGAAATCGGGCTGCACGGCATCCATGGAAACGACATAGTCGTCCTTGGCCAGGTCCATGCCGTTGACGCCGCCGGCGTTGCGGCCCATCGAGCGGACTTCCGTCTCGCGGAAAAGAATGGCTTGACCCTCCCGACTGGCAAGAAAAACCATCTGCTTGCCGTCAGTGAGCTTCGCGCCGATCAGTTCATCCGGGGGATCGAGATTGATGGCGATGATGCCAGAAGGGCGCGGATTAGAGAATTCGGCGAGCTCGGTTTTCTTCACCGTGCCATTTTTGGTGGCGAAGAAAACATAGCGGCCGGTTTCTTCAAGATTACGCGCGGGGACGATGGCTTTAAGCGTTTCGCCTTCCTGGAAGCGCACCAGACTATTAATGGCCTTGCCGCGCGTGGCGGCAGCGGCTTCCGGGATTTCATAGACCTTAAGCCAATAGATGCGGCCTTTGGAAGTGAACAGTAGGATGTAGCTGTGCGCCGAGGCGATGAAGAAGTGCTCGACGAAGTCATCCTCGCGCGTTTTGGCGCCAATGCGGCCCTTGCCGCCACGGGACTGATGGCGGTAGGTATCCACCGAGGTACGCTTCACATAGCCCGCGTGGCTAATGGTGATGGCCATTTCCTCGTCTTTGATCAGGTCTTCGAGCTTGATTTCCTCGACGCGGTCGACGATCTGCGTGCGGCGCTCGTCGCCATAGTCCTTGGCGACTTCGCGCAACTCGGCGACGATGACCGATTTCAGCTTCTTGTCGCTGGCCAGTATTTCGTCGAGTTCTCGGATGCGCTCGCGGATCTGCCCCAGTTCCTTGAGAATTTCATCAACGGAGAGCTGCGTGAGGCGATGCAACTGCAACTCAAGGATGGCCTCGATCTGGATGTAGGTAAGGCCCAGGGTTTCCCCCGAGGCGATGGTGAGGCCGTATTTTTTCGCCTCGAGCTTGACCCCTTTGACGGTGGCTTCTTTGCCGTCAACCAGGACGCGAACCGATTTGTTCAGGAAGAACTCGTGCAAATTCTCGCGGGCGTTGGCGCGGCTGCTGGACCCTCGGATGATCTTGATTACCTCGTCGATGTTATCGAGCGCCATGCGATAACCGAGCAGTAGGTGCTCGCGTTCGCGGGCCTTGCGCAATTCGTATTGCGTGCGGCGGCGGACGACATCGACGCGGTGGTCGATGAACAGGCGCAGCAGATCGAGCAGACCGAGCTCGCGCGGTTGGCCGCCCACGATGGCCAACAGAATCATGCCGAACGATTCCTGCATCTGGGTGTGCTTGAAAAGGTGATTGAGGATGAGCTGCGGCTCTTCGTCGCGCTTCACTTCAATGACAATGCGCATACCCTCGCGGTCGGATTCGTCGCGGATATCGGCGATGCCCTCGATCTTCTTGTTTTGGATCAGCTCGGCGATATGTTCGATCAGACGAGCTTTGTTGACCTGGTAGGGCAGCTCAGTGATGACGATATCCTGACGATCCTTACCACGCTGTTCGATGGCAGCTTTGGCGCGGACCTGGAAGGAGCCGCGGCCCTTTTCGTAGGCTTGCTGAATTCCCTCGCGGCCGTAGATGTAACCACCCGTCGGAAAATCCGGACCGGGAATGATTTTCATCACCTGCTTGAGGCCGGCTTCGGGACTCTCGACCAGGAGGATGGCCGCTTCGATCGTCTCCTTCAAATTGTGTGGCGGAATGTTGGTGGCCATGCCCACGGCGATTCCCGAAGAGCCGTTGACCAGAAGATTGGGGATGCGTGTGGGGAGAACGACGGGCTCGCGTTCGCTTTCATCGAAATTGGGGACGAAATCGACCGTTTCCTTTTCGATGTCGGCGAGCATTTCCTCGGCGATCCGCGAAAGGCGCGCCTCGGTGTAGCGCATGGCCGCCGGAGGGTCGCCATCGACGGAGCCGAAATTGCCTTGGCCATCCACCAGGGGATAGCGCATGTTGAAGTCCTGCGCCAGGCGGACCAGGGCGTCGTAAACGGGCGTATCGCCGTGCGGATGATATTTGCCGAGAACTTCACCGACGATCTTCGCGCATTTTCGATAGGCGCGAGTGGAGGTCAGGCCCAGCTCGTACATGCCGTAGAGAATGCGGCGATGCACAGGCTTAAGGCCGTCGCGTACGTCGGGCAGAGCGCGGCCGATGATTACGCTCATGGCGTAATCGAGGTAAGACTTCTTCATTTCCGATTCGATATCGACCGGCTGCAAAATTTGCTGGTTTAGCTCGTCCGGCATTTCAAGCCTTTCGTGACTTTTTCATGGCTGCCGCAGAATTGGCGGGCGCGATCAAGAGCAGGGGTGTGCATCGCTGAGGGCCACAGCTCTGCATTAAATATCCAGATTGACAACATCGAGCGCGTTGTCTTCTATGAACTTTCTGCGTTCTTCGACGTTTTCGCCCATGAGCGTGGCGAAAATTTCCTCGGCGGCGACGGCATCCTCCAGCCGCACTTTCAGCAGCGTGCGCGTTTCGGCGTTCATGGTAGTGGCCCACAGCTGCTCGGGATTCATTTCGCCCAGGCCCTTGAAGCGCGTAATCGTGAATTCCCTTTTCGCGTCTTCCAGCACGTAATTCAGCAACTCCAGCGCGGATTCCTTGGTGACCTTGTCACCATTGTGCGAGATGGTGAAGGGTGGCTTGTCATTTTCGGCGATGGCCTGGCGCAACGTACGCAACCGCTTGTATTCGGGTGAAGCAGCGAGTGCCCAATTGATGCGCTTTTCTCCGCCATTCTTGAGCACCAGTTCGTTCAGACTGTGCTCTTCGTCAAAGGCCAGCTTGGCATCCACTTCGAGCTTTGCCTTGTCGATGGCTTTGAGCAGTTCTTGGAGCTTTTTCCTATCGCTGAAGTCAGCTTTCTTGTCAAGTTCCGCATCGGCCAGAAGCTCCACCAGCTTCAGGTCGCGGAGGCGCCGGCCGAGTTTTGTGGCCACCTGATCGTACTCCTGAATGTTGAGCAGGAACTGGGTGAGGTCGCCACCCTCGAGGGCCCTGCCAGTTTTGCCTTTGACCACGTGTTCTTCGGTGGCTCGTTTCATCAGCTCACGCGAGAATTCGCGCTCGTCGCGAATGTAACGATCCATCTTGCCGCGCTTGACGCGATAGAGTGGCGGCTGCGCGATAAAGACGTGGTCCCGATCGATCAGTTCGCGCATGTGACGGAAGAAAAAGGTGAGCAGGAGGGTGCGGATGTGGCTGCCGTCAACATCCGCATCGGTCATCAGAATGATTTTGTGGTAGCGCAGTTTGGAGGCATCAAAGTCGTCTTTGCCGATACCGGTGCCCAGCGCGGTGATGATGGCGCGGATCTCTTCGTGGCCGAGCATCTTGTCATAGCGGGCTTTTTCGACGTTGAGTATTTTGCCTTTGAGCGGGAGGATCGCCTGATAGCGGCGATCGCGTCCACCTTTGGCCGAGCCCCCGGCCGATTCACCCTCTACGATGAAGAGTTCGCAGCGCGCCGGGTCGCGTTCCTGGCAATCGGCGAGTTTCCCCGGCAGGCCCGAGGAATCCAGCGCTGACTTGCGGCGGGTGAGTTCGCGGGCCTTGCGGGCGGCTTCGCGTGCGCGCGCCGCATCGATGCACTTGCCGATGATCTTTCGTGCGATCGAGGAGTGTTTGTCAAAATACTCCCCGAGCTTTTCGTTGACCAGCGATTCGACCAGGCCTTTGATATCGCTATTCAGCTTACCCTTGGTTTGCCCTTCAAATTGCGGTTGCGGCAACTTGACCGATACCACCGCAACGAGGCCCTCGCGGACATCGTCGCCGGTAATTGAAATTTCGTCCTTCTGCTCCTTCAGCAAGCCGAACTGGCCGGCGTAGTAGTTGATGGTTCGGGTGAGCGCAGAGCGGAAGCCGGCCAAGTGCGTGCCGCCATCAACCGTATTGATCGTATTGGCGAAAGCGAAGATGTTTTCGGCATAGCTGTCGTTGTATTGCAGGGCGATTTCGATATCGACATTGCCACGCCTCCCCTCCATATAGATGGGCGAGTCGTGCAGTACGCCTTTGCCGCGGTTGAGGTGCTTGATGAATTCCGAAATGCCACCGGTGAACCGAAACTCGGTTTTCTTATTGGAACGCTCGTCTTCGAGCGTAATCTTCAACCCCTTATTGAGGAAGGCCAGCTCGCGCAAGCGCTGGGAGAGGGTGTCAAAACTGTAAGCAATCGTTGAAAAGATCGAAGGGTCGGCGTGAAAGGTGATTTTTGTGCCCGTCTTTTTCGTTTTCCCCGAGGACTTCAGTTTCGAGGTAGGAATGCCCTTTTCGTACGATTGTTCCCAAACTTCGCCGTCGCGCCAGATTTCCAGATCAAGCCAATCGGAGAGTGCGTTGACCACGGACACACCAACTCCGTGCAAGCCACCGGAAACTTTGTAAGTCTCACTGTCGAATTTGCCGCCTGCGTGGAGAACCGTCATCACCACTTCGGCAGCGGGTTTTTTCTCGGTGGCATGCATGTCTACGGGAATGCCGCGACCATTGTCGATTACCGTTACGCTGTTGTCGTCGTGAACCTGCACACTGATCTCATCGCAGAAGCCGGCCATTGCTTCGTCAACGGAGTTGTCCACCACCTCCCAAACGAGATGATGCAAGCCCATCTCGCCAGTCGAGCCGATATACATCGCGGGCCGTTTGCGAACTGCTTCGAGCCCACCGAGCACTTTGATCGAAGTCGCGTCGTATTTGTGCCCACCAGACGGACCAACAGCAGCAGGCCCTTGGGGGCTTTCCTTGTCAGCCATGAATCGTGCGTCTCCTCAGAAAAGGCGCCTCAGTTCCGTACTGAGGTACTGCCAACTTCGGCGATACTTGAGCCGTACTCGGGAAGGCGGTCGGATTAGCTCGACTTACCTTGCCCATTGGCCCCAATTTCCAGAGCGCGGCGCGCTCCAGCTGGGACTCGAAGGGTGTTTCTTGGCTCCATCCCGTCCAGTTCCGAAAATTCGGGTGGACGCGGCGAAGCTCCGTCGTCCCCTCTCGAAAGGGGAATCGCGCTACGCGTTTCAGGCGGCCAGTTCTGGCCCTGGCAACCCGGCGCGAACGCAAGCTCGGTCCGAACAATCAAAATTCAGGAGGAATCGAACCATCTAAATTTTACCGGAAAATGGGCTGATTCACAAGGCAGTTCTTGCCCGCCGAGGTGAGTATGTCTCATCATATCAGCAGGTTATATATCCGGCCGAGGGGCAGCCGCAGCTTTCGCTGAATTTTGCCTTCCTAGGGCCCACCCGAGCTCGCTAAACTCTCGCTCGGCGGTTTTTTGTGAACCATTGTGGGTTAAAGTGGATCCCATCAACAGCAGGGCGGGAGGAAGATTCGAGGGAGAAATTCTTATGAAACGCAGCTGGAATCCACTGTTGTGGTCGGGATTTGTTCTGCTTCTGTTGGGCGTGTTCAGCTATCCGCTGTTCTTCGCGCGTTTTGTCCTGACGCGCGACTTTCCCTGGGCCAATCTTTTGATGATTGCCTTGGCCCTGATCCTGGTGGCGATTGGAGTTGTACGCGCCTATGGTCAGGCGGACAGATATCGCGGCAAAATCAGCGGAAGCATTCTCGCTGTCCTGGCGCTCGTAGTCACCGGTCTGTTTTGCTACGGAGTTTTCGCCCTCTCGAAACGACTTCCCGTCTCTCACGGAGCGCCACAGGTTGGCGACCTCGTTCCTGATTTCACGCTGCCGGATTCGAAGGGCACACCCGTGACTCTCTCGGTGGTGATCGATTCCGCCTTTCCGTCCAACCGATCGTCGGCTGAGAGCGGTGGCTCTGAGCAGACCGTCAGCACTCTACTAATTTTCTATCGCGGCTATTGGTGACCGTTCTGCAACTCCGAGTTGCGGAGCTTTGAAAAGCATTTGGCCGAATTCGACAGGCGAAGGATTCGAGTGATAGCGATCAGCGTGGACACCCCCAGCGAGTCCGAGGGTCTGCGCAAAACAGAAGGCTACACATTTCCGATCCTTTCCGACGAGAAGGAGGAAGTGATTCGCCGCTGGGACCTCGTCGATCCCCATGCCGGACCTGACGGTATCGATGTTGCCCGGCCGGCCGAATTTCTAATCGACTCCTCAGGAAAGATTCGCTGGGTGAACCTGACCGACGATTATCGCGTGCGCACCAGGCCCGAGCAGGTTGTGGAAGCGTTCGACGCCATGCACTTGATGCACCCTTTGGTTGGCGACGAGCACCGATAGCGGCCCGCCGCGCGTTCTGTTGGGCTGCTCGAGGAACTACTAGACGACCCCCCACGAGACGGGTTGTGTGTGGCCGGTGTTCGCTTCTCGAGGTGCGACTCGTGGGCTGCCATCGAGCTCAGCCCCCGGGACCAAACGCCAGATTACTCTTGCGAAGCGAGGACCCTCATAGCAGATTAAGCCAGGATGGAAATCTCGCTTGAGAAGACGTGGTGGCGCTGGGCCATCGTCTTGGCCTCGCTCGTCGTTGCAGCCACTCTCATTCCCCAGGCGTCGATTCTCTGGCTGGCGCAGGATCGCTTGAATTCCGAGAACCTGGCAAGAATGGAGCGCGGAGAGAAACTGACTCCGGGCGATGCCGCTGGATGGGACCGGGTGGGGCGCTTACACCAATGGGATTTTGTCAATTCAAATTTACCTGAGGCCATTAGCGATTATCAAAGGGCCGTTCAAGACGAACCACACTCAGCGAACTACTGGATGGATCTGGCCGGCGCATACGAGGCTGCCAGTGACCAGGCGCGAGCGAGCGACGCATTCGCCCGCGCCAAGGCGGTCTATCCTGCTTCGGCAGTCGTGGCCTTCAATTACGGGAATTTCCTGCTCCGTCAGGGAAAGCCGGAGCAGGGGTTTGGGGAACTGCGCAAAGCAGTTAGCACCGATCCCCAACTGCTTCCCCTGGCAATCTCGCGCAGCTGGAGGGCGAGCGGAGATGTCAACCAGATTCTCGCCGAGCTTCTCCCACCCAACATGGAAGCGTACAGCGAAGCTGTCGATTTTTTTGCTTCGTCGGGACACGCGGACGAGGCCATGATCGTCTGGAAGCGTCTGGTAGGGCTCCCCCAGCGGCTCGATTTGTCGCGCGCCTTTCCTTTGCTCGATCAACTGCTTCATGAGGATCGCGGCGATGACGCTTCTGTCGTGTGGCAGGAGGCGCTGGCGGCCGCAGGTTTGCCGCACGATACGCCCGCCAACGGTTCGCTCATCTGCAACGGCGATTTCGCCAAGGATTTTTCAAATGGCGGTCTGGACTGGAGATGGGGCGATGTTCTGGGCGCGTACTTCGGCTTCGATAGGGCACCGAGCGGCGGTGGGTCTCGCGCCGTTCGTCTAGATTTCAGTGGAGGAAGCAATATCGACCTGCGCGCGCCCGCACAGTTTGTGCCCGTCGAGCCTGGCCGCCTGTATCATTTTCGTGCGTTGCTGCGTACCGACAGCATTACCACCGAAAGCGGAATCGAGTTCTTTATCTTCGATCCGAACCATGCCGACGGGGTTAGGGTCGCAACGGAGAATTTCACCGGGACACACGATTGGACGCCTGTGGCGGCCGAGGTGACCACCAGTCCAAAAACGCACGTTCTGCTCATCGAGCTCGCACGCAGGACAAGCCGGCTGTTTGAAAACAAACTGGGTGGCACGGTTTGGATTGCAGACGTAACCCTGGTGCCTTCCAAGCCCACAAGGCAGCCGGCACCATGACCGTTCTGCGCATGGGGCTCTACCTGCTGGTGGCAGCGTCCGTGCTGGCGCTCGGTGCGGTCGAAGTATGGGCGCAATCGCCGATAGAAATCCTAGCAGCGGCTTTATTCGTGCTGTGGGCGTTGGGGGTCCTCTGGAAGACCCAGGCGCGGATTTACTGGGCACCGCTCTACTGGCCTCTGCTGGGTTTTCTCGCCATCGGCCTCTTCCAGCTCGTTTTTCATCTGACTCCGTACGCCTTTTTGACTCGCAGCCAACTGCTGCGGCTGACCGCCTATTTCTTGGTCTTTTTTCTGACCACGCAGGCGTTTCGGACAAGGAGCGAACTGACCAAGCTGGTGTGGTTTCTGATCATCTTTTCTTTCTTGGTGTCGGTGCTGGCGATCATCCAATTCTTCACCTCCAGCCGGGAAATTTACTGGATCGAGGCGTTTCAAACGGGGGGTGAGTCGTTTGGTCCGTACGTGAACCGCAACCATTTCGCTGGTTTTGTGGAGCTGACCGTGCCGCTAGGGCTGGCCATGATGCTGTTTCGCGGCGTGCACCGAGAGCAGCTGCCCTTGACAGCGCTGTTGACGATCGTACCGATCAGCGCCCTGATTCTCTCGGGCTCGCGGGGAGGAATCATCGGGTTTGCATTCGAAATGGGCGTGCTTGGGCTTTTGGTGCTGAGCCGGCGTTCCAGGGCCTGGAAAAGTCGACGGGTGATCGCCGCCGGCTTCATTGCATTGCTGGCTCTGGCCATGGTCGTGTGGGTGGGCGCGGATCGAGCCATTGCCAAGTTCTCAAACTTAAAGTCGCCCGAAGTCACGCTCGCGCGGCGGGTTTCCATGGAACGCGGTGCCCTGCATATTTTTTGGGACCACCCGATCGTCGGCTGTGGTACGGGAGCGCTGGTGGACGTCTTTCCTGCCTACGAGACAGCCTACGACGGCAGGCTTGTCGACCATGTTCACAACGATTATTTGGAAACTCTGGCGGAAACAGGAATCCTAGGCGGGCTTTGCGGTGCGGCCTTCCTCATCCTACTTTTTCGTGAAGGCCGAAGGGCTTTTACCGCCGAGCAAGGTCATTTTTCGCGGGCATTCCATGCCGGAGCGCTTGCGGCGGTCAGCGGGATATTGCTCCACAGTGTTGTCGATTTCAATTTGCAGATCCCGGCCAATGTACTGTTGTTCTTGGTTCAGGCAGCGCTGGTCGTGGCCCCCGCCGTGGCCTCCAGATCTCCTTCCTTCCGAGACAAAATCTCAGGGCCTTCCGAGGTGTTGGCGGGCTCAAGCGAGTAGGCAGCAGCCGAGGACCCCATTGGACGGCGCTGCGCTTGAGTTTGCGCCCGCTTGCGCAAAATAAAACAGAGGACGCATGCCTTGATCGGTGGGAGCTAGAAGAGGGTGCGGGCGATGTGCATTCCCGACGTCCAGCCCTGGGGGAGGATTTCCCAATGGCGGGTGAATTCATCGGCGCCGGTAAGGGTGATCATGATGCCGAGCCAGAAAAACGCGCCAATGATGATAATGCGCGTCAGACCGGTGGCGTATTTTACGTGCATGAAGAAGAGCACCACGAGAAGCATTTTGCACACCGCGATGATCAGCGCTACGACGGTGTTCCATTTACCGAGATCGATGTACGCGATCCAGGTCGTGAGCAGGGTGAACACCATCAGGGCGAGAAATACCGCCACATAGGTCATCACCGGAACGATATGCGGCTGGTGGTAGTCCCTAGCGTGCTGTCCAGCATGTTCAGCCATGATCGATCAGCTCCCCGGGTAGCGCCCGCCAATCAGATAGAGCAGCGGGAACAGGAATATCCAGACGATATCGACGAAGTGCCAGTACAACCCGCTGATCTCGAGCGGGGCATAATATTCTCGAGAGAACCGATGGCGCGCCGTCATAATCACGAGTACGGTGAGAATCCCGAGACCCACGACCATGTGCAGCGCATGCAACCCGGTCATGAAGAAATAAAAGCACATGAACATTTTCACCCCCGGAGTATGCGTCCCTCCAGCGAGCCAGCTCACACCCGGGATCAAGCCTTCGAGGTAATCGCGGTACCATTCGTAACGAAGCTTAATGGCAATGAACGCAGCACCGAGCAGCCAGGTTAACAGCAGCCAGAAAATAATGGTTCCTTTCGACTTGCCGACCTGAGCCGAGCGGATGGCCAGAGCCATGGTCAAGCTACTGCAGATCAGCACCCCAGTGTTGGTTGCACCGAATTTCACGATCAGCTCATGGCTTCCTTGAATGAAGGCCGGAAGGTGCAGCGATCGGTAAACGATATAAGCCGTAAACATCCCGCCGAAAAACAGGATTTCCGTGGCCAGGAAGATCCACATCCCGAGATGGCCGGCTTCGCGCTGTTGCTCGATGGTTTCAAACTGGTGTGCGAAGCCCGGCGGGTGCGCCGTGGGTGTGGCGGCCAATTCAGACACGCGCCACCCCCGGCGCCTCAGGATACCCGTGCTCCTCAATGGCGGGGTATTCGTAGGCGTCTTCGCTAACGATGGGGATCTCCTCGAAATTTTCAGTTGGCGGTGGCGACGGGACGGTCCACTCCAAGCCTTTGGCCTTCCAGGGGTTGGGGCCCGCCACCGGTCCATAGCGCATCGACCAGATCAAATAAATGAGCGGTATCACGTAGCCGATGCCGAGGATCGAAGCGCCGGCCGACGACATCACATTGAGCACTTGGAACTCCGCTGGATAGACAGCGTAGCGCCGGGGCATGCCAAGATAACCAAGCATGAACTGCGGGAAGAAGGTCAGGTTGAAGCCGATGAAAATGATGGCCGCCGATATACGCGCCCACATATCCGGGTAGAGCCGCCCGCTGATCTTGGGCCACCAGAAGTGAATCCCTCCGAGGTAGGCCATCACTGCGCCCCCCACCATGATGTAGTGGAAGTGCGCAACGATGAAGTAGGTGCCGTTGAGGTGCACGTCGGTAGCCAGCGAAGCCAGAAACAAGCCAGTCAATCCACCGATGGTGAACAGCCCGATAAAGCCAAGTGCGTAGAGCATGGGCGCTTCATAGGAGATCGAGCCGCGATACAGTGTCGCCGTCCAGTTGAAGACCTTCACCGCCGAGGGTATCGCAACCAAAAAGCTCAGCACCGAGAAAACCAATCCGGCGTAGATAGCCTGACCGGTTACGAACATGTGATGGCCCCACACAATGAAGCTGATTACGGCAATGGACAAGCTCGAGAAAGCCACAAAGCTATAACCGAAGATCTTCTTGCGCGAAAAGGCGGTGATCAGCTCGCTGATCACACCCATGCCGGGCAGGATCATGATGTACACCGCAGGGTGCGAATAGAACCAGAAGAGATGTTGGAAAAGCAGCGGATCGCCTCCCACTGCGGGATCGAAAATGCCCACGTGCAGCAGCCGCTCAAGTGCCAACAGGAAAAGCGTGATGGCGATGACCGGCGTGCCGAGCACAAAAATCAAACTGGTCGCATACAGCGCCCAGATAAAGAGCGGCAGACGGAACCAGGTCATGCCCGGTGCGCGCATTTTGTGAATGGTGACGATGAAATTCAGGCCCGTGAGAATCGAGGAAAAACCCGCAATGAAGATGCCCAGCGCCACGGCCACCACATGCGTCTGAGCATACAGGCTGCTATAGGGCGGATAAAACGTCCAGCCCGTATCTACGCCGCCCGATATGGTGCCGTACAGGGCAAAGGCGCAACCAGTGACGAAAATGTACCAGCTCAGCAGATTCAGTTTGGGAAAAGCTACGTCGCGCGCGCCGATCATCAAGGGGATTAGAAAGTTGCCGAGTGTCGCCGGGATTGAAGGGACCAGGAAGAAAAAGACCATGATGATCCCGTGCGTCGAAAACATCTTGTTGTACGTCTCTGGCTCGAACAGAGCGCCTTGCGGCTCGACCAGGTGCATGCGCATCAAAGTGGCCGCCACACCCCCGACCACAAACATGACCGTGATGGTAGCCAGATAAAGCAGTCCGATTCGCTTGTGGTCGAACGTCAACAGCCAGGATTTGATGCCATAACTGGCGTTCAGATAATTGACCGCAGGTTCCGCCGCGGCATCGTCGAGATCCCTAATGGCCGTACTCATTGACCTTGACCTTTCCTTTCTTCAGAGCTCAACGACTTCACATAGGCGATTAGCTCGAGCATTTGATCCTGGTCGATTTGTCCCTGATATGTGGGCATTACCGGCTGATAACTGGGCAGGCGGATCGAATTGGGATTCAGGATGGCCTGCTCGATCAGCGTTTCGTCCACTACGCGCGTTTCCCCGTTTTCGAGTCTTTGGGGCTTGCCGTAGAGGCCAACGAGCGAAGGCGCTCGCCCGTTGCCTTCCTCCAGGTGGCAATTGTCGCACCCGTACTGGCTAAACAGTCGCTCGCCTAATTGCGCGAGTGACTCGGATCTCTCGCCGCCCGCAAGCCAATTGGCGTAATCTCCCGCCGACATGACATACACCCAGCCGATCATTTCCGAATGATTCGTGCCGCAGTATTGCGCGCAGAACAAGTGGTAGGTGCCCGTTTGGGTCGCGCGGAACCACAAGGAGGTGAAGCGACCGGGCAGCACGTCTTTCTTGACGCGAAACGCCGGAATGTAGAAATCGTGGATCACGTCCTGTGAAGTCATGGTCAACTTGACCGGCACTCCCACCGGGACGTGCAGCTCGTTGATTTCGCGCGGACCTTCGGGATGCTGCAGATGCCACATCCACTGCTTGCCAATCACGAAGATTTCGGTAGAAGAAGCAGGAGGCCGCCCATTTTGAACGTACAGGGCCGCAGCCCAGACAAAAAGGACCGCGCAAATAAGCGAGGGGATAATCGTCCAGGTCAGCTCCACAATCAGAGGCGTGTGGGTGGCAACCGGCACCTCGTCAGGCTTCCTGCGTCGGTATTTGACCATGAAAACGAAGATAATCGAGAAGATCAGGACCGTGAAAAATGCAGTAATGCCAGAAAGGACCAGATACAGTCTATCGATACCCCCGGCGATCGAAGACGCCGCCGGCGGTTGAAAGGGCACGTTCAGGGCCAGGATGTGGAGAGCAGGTTGTAGCAGACCGATCATCTGAGTTTCGTCCTAGTCCTTTAGAAAACTCGCCTGCGCCGAGCAAGCCGCCTCAAGCTCTTCTGCCTTCTAGTGAGTAGCGTTCGCCGCGGAAGAGCAGGATCAGCAAAATTCCGCCAATTAGGAGCGTGGCCAGCCCGCCCAGTTGAACGATCCGGGAGATCAGTAGTCCATACTTGCCCGTGTGCGGGTCGTAGTGATAGCAGAAGAGCAAGACTTGATCGACCGGCGAGCCTATTTTCCCATTGGAGGCATCCACCAGCCCGAGACGCATGTCGCGCGCTGGATAAGTGACCCCGTAAAAATAGCGGGACAGTTTTCCATCCGCTGTCAGCAGCATGATCACACTCGCGTGCGCGTACTGCTTTGAATCCGGGTCATAGGCGTAGCGGAATCCGACGGCGGCTGCCAATTGCTTAATTGCAGATTCCTGGCCAGTCAGGAAATGCCAGCCTTGCTCGGCGCCCGGCCGGTTGTACATTCCAAGGTAAACCGCTTGCTTGGCCTCGGCGAGTGACGGCTGATCGGTCGGGTCAATGCTCACCGTCACGACGTCAAAATCTTTTCCGACGCTCAGGGGAATCTGCTCGAGGCTGCGATCGAGGCCATTCAGCACTTGCGTGCAGAGCATGGGGCAGCTGTAATAAACCAGCGTAAGAATTACGGGCCGGTCGTTGAAGTATTGGCCAAGCGCGACGCCCTTGCCGTGCTCATCGCGAAATACCAGATCGAGTGGAATCAAGCTATTGAGCTTTTGTTCGACTCCGACTTGCTTGAGAAGCTCGGGGCGCACCCCGATGGTTTGCTCCGGGTCGGTGAATTGCGCCCGCGTGCTGGCCGCATTGCCGATGAATATCGCACCGAGCGCCATAGCCATCCGCCACCGTGCCGGCGAGCTGGATCGTCGATTGAGTGGTGTTCTTATGGCTTTCTTCATCGAAGGGGCTGACTCTTTCTCCTCGACCTGAAACGGATCTCTTACTTCGACTGCGCGCTTTCCATCTGGGCCGTTGGCTCGGGCTCTGTGAGGTAACCGCACTGGCCCTCCACGTCGGTTTCGCCTGCAACCATGGGCGGCTCGACCCTCGGCGCGCCTGCCGGCGCTTCGTTGCTAGCCCGGGTAGGCAGCCCTTTGGCCAAAATCAGGTCGATGGCCCGATCAACCGGAATGTGAACCACGCCTGCTTGCTGATTTAGCCAACCGTAGGAATTGACATCCCTCTGCTGTTCGGCACAGTAATCCGCCAGCTCCTGATGCGGATGCACCTGCAGGCGCGGGCTCGGCGGAAGCACACGCTGCCCCTCTTTGACTAGAGGCGAGGAGGTCGGTCCGAGCGGCTGGGCCTTCTTGATATAATCGAACAACCCTCTCATGGCAAACAGCGTGATGACCAATACGACGGCCATCCAGAAGGCAAACTGCAACAACCCCTTGATACTCGCATCGCGCGGCTCATAGCCCAAGCCGCGATCCACGGGCGGTTCTTGGCCGTGCGGTTCGTTAGTCGCCATGCTGATGCTCCATCGGCTGATGCTCTAAAAACGATCGAAACCGCGGGTCCTTGAAAGGAAGCAGCGGTAGCTTCCTGAGCTGGGCGTAGAAGGCCGCTAGCCACAGTCCGCCGAGCGCAATGACCGCCAGGACATCCAGCAAGTGAAACTCGGGGCCGTTCGGCTCGTAGGCGGGCACCACTAGCCAATAGATATCCACCAGGCTTAAAGCCAACATCCAGGCGGCCACCACGGAGAGCGTGGAAAGCCTTCTCTTCACCCGCCGCTGCAACAAGACGAAAAACGGCAGGAAGAAATGGAAGAGCAGTAGCACGACGGCCACACCCCCCCAAGGCCCACGCGCACGAATCAAATACCACGGAATCTCGTCCTTCAAATTGCCAGACCAGATAATCAAGAACTGCGAAAAGGCCATGTACGTCCACAGCAGCGTAAACGTCAAAACGAGACTTCCGAGATCGTTGTAGTCCTTCGAGCGTACGCAATCCTTCAGCGGCTCGTCATTGGAAAGCGTTCTCAGGACTACCAGCGAGAATGTGAATCCCGCGAGGGCCATGATCACCATGAAGAGCATTCCCCAAATCGTGGAGTACCATTTGGGCTCAAGAGACATGACCCAATCGACTGCCGCGGCGCCCACCGTAAGGCTCCAAATGACTAGGCCCGGCCCCGACAAAGCGGTCATCTTGTACATCAGGCCCACGTCGGCGGTGCGCTCCTGTTGGGCAGACCACTTGTTTAAGAAATGGGCGATGATCACCCAAATTGCGAAGTAAATGATGTAGCGCGTAATGAAGAATCCCGGCTGCAAGTAGACGCGCTTGAAATGGTTGACCGCGTCGTCTGGAATCACCCCCGGCTTGGTCCAGGGAAAGGTGTGCGAGAGGCCGATCAGAATAGGGAGGAACAACACTGCCGAGATCCACAGCGTTCGCGTACTGGCCTCTAGAATCCGGCGGATGGGCAGCCCCCACGGACCACCCGTCAGGTGATGCAGCATCAAAAATCCCAGGCAGCCAAGGGGAAGTGAGACGATGAAGACGTAGGCGAAAAGATAGGAGTGAAAGAAGCTGTCCCAGCCATGCCCGCGGCGCGCCTCGAGAAAGCCCCACAGGACGGCGAGGATAGCGCCGAGTAGGCCGACCGTCAGAGCACGCTTCTGGGCGCGCTTGATCTCCGGTCGGGTTGCTGGCGACGCACTCATCGCGCTTGCCCCGTTTGCTCGCTGGGTGCCGCTCGCTCGGCCGATGCGCTCGCGCCCAGTTTTTGCCTTTCCGCTTGCGGCACGTCGTCGATCTTGGCGTTCTGGCTCAATTGAAGAACGCGGATGTAGGCGGCAATGCGCCAACGATCGGCGGGCTCGACGCGGGCCGCGTAGCTGTACATGGCACCAAAGCCGTTGGTGATCACTTCATAGAAATGACCGACGGGGGCATCGCGGAGGCGCTGAATATGATAGGAAGGCGGCTGCGGGAACCCTCGCTGAACGATCATGCCGCGGCCACTGCCCGTGTAGTCGTGGCAGGGCGTGCAGTAGACGTCGAAGCGTTCGCGGCCGCGCTCAAGGTCGCCCCGTGTGATGGGAAACGGAAATTTATCCACGGTCACGCCGTTTTCGCGGCCCGTGTAGAATAGCTCGTCTGTGCGCAACTGACCGCGCGCCACGGTTCCAGGGACGACAGGGCGCTCCGAGCGGCCGTCAGGAAAGAAGGTCGTCGCTGTATACGGCAAGTACTTGGGCTGAACGTGCATATCGAGACGGCAGCCGGAGAAAAGCAGGGCGACTAGGGCCACAGCCCGTACCCCTCGGACGCATGCGCGATTGCCTTTCGCTGCCATCGCCGACCTGAATTCAGTCCTCAACTTCATAGACACCATGCGGCTTCAAATCCTGGAGAAATGCCTTGGTTTGCTGCAAATCGAATCGCTTGTCACGCGCCTTGATGCACAGGAAAAAGCGGTCCGTGGAGGCCAGCGCAAATCGCTCGACATTGAACATCGGGTGATGAGGCGTGGGCAGCCGGTTGAGGGCGAGCATGCCGATCACCGCTGAAAGCGCAGCCCCCAAAATCGTCAGTTCGAATGTGATCGGGATCCACATCGGCCAGCTGTTGGCCGGTTTTCCTCCCACAACCCACGGATAGCTGATCACGTTGGCGTAAAAGCACATGCCGAAGCCGGTCAGGCCGCCCAGCAGACCGCCGCAGAACACGATGATGGGCACCGCCGTCCATTCAAAACCGACCGCCTCGGCAAGGCCCTCGACCGGGAACGGCGTGAAGGCATCGATGCGCTGGTAGCCTGCGGCGCGCGTGCGGTTGGCTGCGGCGAGCACCTCCTCGGGCGTTTCGAATTCGGCCATCAGTCCGTAGATTCGTCTGCGGTTCATCTTGCCAATGCCTTTGGCCTCTTAGCTAGCAATCTCCGGGTTTGGATTTCGCACACGCGCGAGATAGGTGGTGCGCGGGCGGGTGTTCAAGTCTTCTAACAAGCCGTAGTTCCGCGACTGCGCTTTCAGCTTCGAAACCCGGCTGTTCGGATCGTTAATGTCACCAAAAACGATGGCTTCGGTGGGGCAAGCCGCCTGGCAGGCGGTTACAATCTCGCCGTCGCCGACAGTCCGATCCTCTTCCTCTGCTCGGATCTTGGCCGCGTTGATACGCTGCACGCAATAGGTGCACTTTTCCATCACGCCGCGGCTGCGCACCGTAACATTGGGGTTGCGCACGCCGAAAAGGCTGGGCGTCGTGTAATCGGAGAAAAGATAGAAATTGAAGCGGCGGACCTTGTATGGGCAGTTATTCGAGCAGTACCGCGTGCCCACGCAGCGATTGTACACCATGTCGTTCAAGCCCTCCGAGCTGTGCGTGGTAGCGCCCACCGGGCAAACGTATTCGCAGGGAGCGTTTTCACACTGCATGCAGGGCATGGGCTCGAAGTAGGTCCCGGGATTGTCCAGACCACCCTGGAAATAGGTGTCGATGCGAATCCAGTGCATGATGCGGCCGCGCGCCACCTGATCTTTACCTACCACGGCAATGTTGTTCTCCGCCACGCAGGCGGTCACACAGGCGTTGCAACCGATACAGCGGTTCAGATCAATCGACATGCCCCAGGCATAGCCGTCATAGGCTACCTTGGGGTAGAGGGTGATGTTTTCTTCAAGTTCCGGATTGCGCGCAAAATTCGGATCCTTCCGGAACTCCTCCATCGTAGTGATGCGCACCAGGTCGCGGTGCTCGTTGAACGCCTGCACGCTTTCCTCGTCGGCCTGATGACCCTCAAAATCGATGGTGTACTGAAACTGGATGGAGGCGAATGAGTAGGACTTGCCGGTCGCTTCGATCTCCACCCCGCCTGCAATCCACCGAGCCGACGAAGTCCTTAGCAGATAGGCGTTGAAGCCAGGGCCGTTGCCGACTGTGCCGGATCGCCTCCGGCCGTAGCCGAGATGAAGGGTGATGGAATTATCGGCGTGGCCGGGAACCACAAAGACGCCCCCTTCGACCTGACGGTCGCCGAGACGAAGCAGGAGGTAACTTCCCGTCGCCAGATTGCGCTGCGCAGCGGTCGCTGGGCTGATCAGTACGGCGTTATCCCAGGTGATTCGTGTGATCGGCCGCGGTGTTTCTTGTAGCCATCCATTATTAGCGTATTCGCCGTCGTCGATCGAGGGATCGGGCCGGAAAACCACTTCGAGCGCATGGGGATCGGCCAGCGTCTGTCCGCCACCCTGGCTGGCAAAATCGGCGCGAAGGGGAACGGAGATCGCACTCAGCGCAGTATTAGCCATCACGCCGTCATGCAGCGAAGTCTCCCAAAAATCTTCAAAGGCTTTGCCCTTTTCAGAACGCCGGCCCTGCCAATAGCCGCGAACCAGATCGTGCGGCGAAGTCTCAACGTCCCCGGTGAACAGGGCGAGGATCTCGTGCGCCGAATGGCCGTCATAGAGCGGCGCGATGAGCGGCTGCATGATGCCAATCGTGCCGTCGTAGGCTCGACCGTCGCTCCACGATTCCAGGTAATGGGCGGCAGGAACGTGCCAATGCGCGTACTCAGCCGTTTCGTCGTTGTACAGCCCGGAGTGGATGAAAAGCTTCAGCGTGTTGGCGGCAATCGCATTGCGAACGGCTGACTCGAATTCGAGGTCGGCCGGCGCGTTGTAGGCCGCATTTACACCAAGAACCAAAAGCAGTTGGGCCTGTCCGGACCGCAAGTCGGCGACAAGTTCCTGAAGGGAGTCCAGGTGGTTGACCGGTCCGGCTTCGATCGGCTCGGTGTAGGTGACCGTTTTCCCGACGTTCCCGAGTTTGTCGTTGATCGCGTGCGCCAAGGCATGTAGGAAAGGCGGCTGTTGCTCTCCGGCGATGACGATGCTTCGGCCTTGGTGCGCCCCTAGATCCCGCGATACCGCGGCCACCCAACCGGACGGAATCCTTGCGCTGGCGTTGGCACTGGGAGGCACTGGCACGCCTAGAGCCGCAGCCAGCTGCCTGGCCAGATCGTCGATGTCGGAAGAACGCAGGGCCAGGCGATGATCGGCGACCGCGCCGGTGCTGGTGAGCATACTCTCGGCGACATACAGTCGATTGAGATTGGACGACGCGCCAGCCCCCAGATCGCGGCGCCTGGCGAAATCCCGCGCATAGCGAACCGATGCCGAACCATTCACCAGGAAATCGGCGTCGAGGGAAACAATGACGTCCGCCTGCTCGAAATGGTAGACCGTATTCACGTACCGGCCGAACGCCAGGCGCGCGCCTTCGCGAACGTTGTCTTGATCGCATGGCTCCCACTGATGCCACTTGGCCTGTGGGAATTGCTTCAGCAGGTTCTGGATCTGGAATGCGAGCGTCGGCGACGTGACCGTGCCGGTTAAAATCCGCAGTCCAGCTCCCGTCGGCATGAAACGCGTCCGCGCATTGCCCACGGCCGCCACGAAGTCCTCCCATGTACTGACCCGCCCCTCGTGAAGAACCGATTGTGAGCGGTCAGGATCGTACATGTTGAGGATCGAGGCCTGCATCAAGACGCTGGTCCCGCCCTGGCTGCCCGGATGCTCGGGATTGCCTTCGATCTTGGTCGGACGGCCCATGTGGCTTTCAACCAGCACGCCCGTCGATACCCCGTGATATGGGAATGAAGTCGCATAGTAAAGCGGGCGGCCCGGAATGATTTCTTCCGGTGGATGCGCGTAGGGAACGATTTTTTCGCTGGGGAGCTTCGTGCAGGCGCTCATTCCCGCCATGGCGGCGGAAGTGGCCATCAGTTTCAACACGTTGCGACGGTCGATGTGGAAGGTCTTCCGATCAGACTCGCCGTTTGCAGGAAACTCGTTCTCGAGGAAATTGCGGAACGACTTGGTATTGGCCAACTCCTCGATGCTCTGCCAGAAGCGCGGGGCGTCGGGAGCAGACAGCTTGGCCCGCGCCCTGGCCAGATCGCATGAATTATTCGGTGTCTCGTTTTCGCTCATCATTTCATTCTTCACCGGTGACAAGTGGAACAAGATTGCAAAGTCTTGAGCGGCTGAATTTTGTATTCCGCCGTCAGCCGACGTCCGAGCGAGGCCTGGTCGGTGTAGTAGACACCCTCGAACTGAACCGGATGCGTGTTGGAAGGCGGTGCGTAAAAAGGGTTGAAGACTTCCGATTTGGGCCGGATGTTTTTCTCCGGCGCGCGGTGGCAATCCAGGCACCACGACATGTATAGCGTACCGGCGCGTTCGGTCAGCGGCATTTCGGCAATCTGACCATGGCAACTCGTGCAGCCGATGCCCTTGGCCACGTGAATACTATGGTCGAAATAGACGAAGTCCGGCAGCGCATTGACGCGCTGCCATTCAAGCGAAGTATTGTCGCGATAGCTGGCGCGGACCGGCTCGAGCATGGAGGCGTTTGTCCAAATCTGAGAATGGCAGGTCATGCAGGTTTGCGTCGGCGGAACGCCCGCGAACGATGAGGTCTCAACACTGCTATGGCAATAGCGGCAATCGATCCCGAGTTCGCCCGCATGGTGGCGATGGCTGAAGGGGACCGGTTGCTGCAGTTTCATGTGCTGTTGCGTGTACCAAGACGAGAGCGCGAGGTCATACAGCGCGAAGGCCAGCACGGCGACGATGATGACCGCGCCGTAGATGCTCAAGCGCGAGATCAGATTCGTGCTGCGATGAAAAATCTGTGCCATGGGCTATTGGCTACCCGCCTACGTATGTACCTTCTCTTCGTTCGTTTCGTGCACGAGCGCCCGCACTTCGACGATCGAGATCATGGGCAGGAAACGTAGGAAGAGATAGAACAAGAAGAAGAACAACCCGAAGGTCCCCAGATAAGTCGCCCAGTCCCACCTGCTGGGGTAGTACATCGCCCACGAGGATGGAACGAAGTCGCGGTGCAGACTGACCACCACGATCACGAACCGCTCAAGCCACATTCCCATGTTTACGACCAGCGAAATGAAAAACAGCCAGGGAATGGTGCGACGCAGGCGGCGGGACCAAAGTGACTGGGGTAGCAGGAGGTTGCAGAATATCAGCAACCAGTACAGCCGGGCATAGGGCCCTGCCAGGCGGTTCATCATCATGTAGTACTCGTATTCGCTTCCGCCGTAGAAGGCCATAAACGTTTCCGAGATATAGCCGTAGGCTACGATCAGGCCTGTGGCCAGCATCACCTTGGCCATGATGTCCAGATGGCGCTCCGTGACCAAATCTTCCAGGTGGTAGATCCGCCGAATGGGAATGGCCAGTGTCAGAACCAGCGCGAAGCCCGAATAGATGGCGCCGGCAACGAAATAGGGAGGAAAAATCGTGCTGTGCCAGCCGGGAATGATGGCGATTGTAAAGTCGAAGCTCACCACCGTGTGAACCGAAAGAACCAACGGTGTGGCCAGTCCGGCGAGCAGCAAGGAAGCCATCTCATAGCGTGACCAATGGACTGCCGAGCCACGCCAACCCATCGAAAGCATCCCATAAATGATCTGACCGGCTTTGCTCTTGGCCCGATCGCGCAGCGTGGCCAGATCGGGAATCAGGCCGACAAACCAGAACAACAGGGAAACCGTGAAATATGTCGAGACGGCAAAGACGTCCCACACCAGCGGGCTGCGGAATTGCGGCCACAGCCACATCGGGTTCGGATAGGGCATCAAGTAATAGAACAGCCAGGGACGGCCCATGTGCAGCAAAGGGAACATGCCCGCGCACATGACCGCGAAAATGGTCATCGCTTCGGCGAAGCGGTTGATCGATGTGCGCCAGGTTTGATGCAGAAGCAGAAGAATGGCGGAGATCAGCGTCCCTGCGTGGCCAATTCCTATCCACCACACGAAATTGACGATGGCAAAGCCCCAGGCCGTGGGAATCTTGATGCCCCAGATGCCCACGCCTTGGATCATCAAAAGGGTGATGACCAGGTTCAGCAGCATCAGCAGGCAGAACGCGATGAAGAAGCCGAACACCCAGCCCGGCGTCGTGCCACGCGTCAGCACGATGGAACTGATTTTGTCGGTTACTGTTTCAAACGTGTGGCCCGGACCTATGAGAGGTTCAGGCTTATGAGAGCCTACAGACGCCACTCAATATCCCCTGCGCTCGTTTGGTGGTTCTGCGTTGTAAAAGGGATTGGAATCCATCCCCCGGTTCACCCAGCGCGGATATGAAACCCGATGCCTTCCAGTCTAGTAGTATTGCGTTTCGCGCCGACTGATGACTCCGGTGACTCGGTTCATGAAATTGCAGGCGAGTGCGCCGGTTTATCTAGGACGGCCTAGCATAAGACCGGAAGCGGCGATACGCAAGTCGAAATCAAAGTTTTTTGGGAGGCGCAAGGATTCTGGGGCGTTGGTGAGTAGCGCTTCTTCCCGTTTTTGCGAGCTGGGCTAGCGGAACTTTACCCCTGCGAAGACTTGCAAGCGTAATTTGGTTTTCTCAAAACTGGTAGAGCGAAGAAGCCATCCGCTTCCACCCACGCTGCTGCGCAAGAACGTCGAGGTGAAAGGAGGACCAGTCTGACAGGAGCAGATGCTCCTGTCCTTGGCCATCGTAGGTCTTAAGGTAGCCGCCGCAGAATTCGCAATGGTCAATGCGCAGACCCGCCTCCCCTTCCACAAGCAAGCTCGCCAGGTGGTGACGATCCGAGTGTTGGCAGAACGGACAAGCAGTTCGCCCGAACCGCCAGGACGTGCCGCAACAACCGCAGCACAAAAGCCGAAGGCGTCCAGGATCCTTGCCAATCAATTGCCCCATCGAGGGAAGCGAACCACACGTGGGACAATAACCACGCAGCCAGTGCTCCTCATCCCGCCACTTGGCAAAGGCGACGACCACCGAGGTCAGGAAGCGAGTGAGTACAGTCCAACCCAAATAGCGAAGCATTCCCGGATGCGTCGAAGCGAATTCCGCGCGGCCGAGCAAGGAAGCACAGGCACGAGCTGGTGGTTCGCCGTCGCGGCGCAACTCGGAGGCCAAACCTCGGCTCTGCTCGGTCAAATTTGGAGGGAATGGCTTAGTTGCCAGTTTCTGAGCGAGCTCGGCCACCGCTCGTTCCACAGCGACCAGATCGATCTGGGTCGTGGAACTAATCAGCCATGGCGTGCCGGCCCGGAACTCC
>Ga0306920_100001633_pt1 | contig 27931 bp, 22 predicted proteins | sample flu12Cox44000170_FD_204666 | JGI IMG/M metagenome (GOLD analysis project Ga0306920, IMG submission 204666) | Lab enrichment of tropical soil microbial communities from Luquillo Experimental Forest, Puerto Rico - flux4day.12C.oxic.44.000.170 (v2)... | ecosystem: Environmental > Terrestrial >... | reverse complement strand
CGCGCCAGCGCTGCACCCGCTTGGCCAGCGCGTAGTTCGGTCCCTGCTGCGGGATCAGGCTGTCGCAGATGCCCGGGTCGGCACCGGGCGGGTAGGCGCGGCGCAGCAACCGCCCGCCGGACAGCACACGTAGCGGCCAGCCGCCGAGCTTCGCGGCGACGGGCCGCGCGGCGTACGCGCGGGCGGCCTGGGCGACCGCGTCGGCCGGAACGGCGAACACGTCGGTCGGCGTGGCCAGGAACCCGAGCGCAACATCGGCCCGCGCGGCCTGCAGCCGCACGGTCAGCGCGTCGACGGCGCTGGACAGCAGGACGTTGGCCGCGCCGTCGGCGTAGACGTAGTTGCCCAGCACCAGCGGGCCGTCAAAACCACACAGCCAGTCGGCCACGGCCGGGATGTCATCGGTCAGATCCAGCCCGGCCCGCTGCGCGAGATCCGCGTCGCCGGCCCCGGCCACCGGGACGAGCAGCGTGCCAGCGCCGCGCCGCGCCTCGCCCAGCACCCGCTCCCAGATGGCCGGCTGCGGCAGGTCCACCCCGACCACCCGGACGCCCCAGCTCAGCAGCACCGGCAGCGGGCCTACCTCGGCACCCGCCCCGAGCACCACGATCGTCCGGCCGGGCACCGCCAGCCAGTCGGGGTGCGCCGCGACCGTCCGCACGGCCTCCGCGCACGACGGCTCGATCACCCCGTCGGCCACCCACGTGTCGAGCCGCCGCCCCAGGGCGCTGCCGCGCAGTTGCTCACCTCGGTACGGCACCGACAACTCGCGCTCGGCCACCCCGGTCCCCGGCACCGTGACCGTAACCAGCCCGCTCCCGGCCGGTGCCGAGACCAGCGCGTCGAGCCCGGCTTCCCGGCCGTCGCGGCCGATGACCCGCATCCGCTGATGCAGCGACTCCAGGCCCCCGCGGGCCACCGACACCGCGGCCTGCTTCGAGGCCAGCCCCGCCTCGATGAGCCCGCGGAAATGCGCCGGGTAGCCGGTGCGCCAGTTGGCTTCCCGCTCCGCGGCGCGGGCCGCGACGGGATCGACCAGGTTCAGCGCGTCCGCGACCACGGCCCGGCCCAGCGCCGAGGTACTACGGCGCCCGTCGGCCGCCGCCGGGAAGGCCACCCCGGCCGGCTCGCCGTCACTCTTCTCCGGCATCACGCCCGTCATCAGACCATCATCCATGCAGGTCCCGCCGCACGCACCACGGTCCGTTCGGGTAAAGATCAAATTTATGCCGAACGGGCCGTGGTGCACCCGCCCGGCCCAGGACACAGCCGTCCCGCGGTCAGGTCGTCGCCGGTGGAAGCGCCAGTTGAAGCATGGCGCCCGGGCGGCTGGGCCGGGGCACCCCGCCCCCTCTGACGGTCAGCTTCGTACCGTGTTCATTTCCGGCGAACCCCGCCCGGCCGCCCAGGCCCGGACCAGCGCCGATCATGACGCCGCCCCGGAGCAGCACATCAAGCTTGCGGCCCGAACCGGTTCACCGCGCTCTGAGCCGGCCCCCGCATACCCGGCTCAACTCCGCAGGACCTGCTTGCGGCCAGATCAGCCCACCTCAGTCGGCCCGTGTGGCAGCCTCATGCGGGCCTTGTGTGATTCATGTGGAGAGTCCGCGCTCTCAGCCTGGGTCACCTGCGCCGCCGGTCCCGGCGGATGAACAGCAGGCGCAGGCCGATCGCCACCAGCCCCGCCGCGAAAACCAGCCACGGCAGGAGAATCAGCAGGCTGGCGGCCGTCGCGTTCACCTCCCTCGCCTGTCATATCCTCGGTTCCCTCTCCTCCAGCCCCAACGACACCGCACCGCGGCGCATGGCGGGTGAAGCCACTGTGATGATCGCGTGGAGGTTGAGCCGCAGGCGGCTACGAGCCCGCCCGGCGGGAATCATGGATAGTGCCGGGCGGGCCGGCAGACAGGTGGTAAGGCAGATGACGGCGACCGTGTTGCTGGTGGAGGACGAGCGCAAGCTGCGTGAGCTGGTCCGGTCCTATCTGGAGCGGGCCGGCCTGGCCGTGCTGTCGACGAGTTCCGGTGCGGAGGCCATCACCCTCGCGTCCGGGGCCGCGCCGGATCTGGTGATCCTTGATCTCGGGCTGCCGGACGTGCCTGGCGAGACCGTCGCCCGGGAGCTGCGCGCCGCCGGATCCGTGCCGATCCTCATGCTGACCGCCAAGGCGGGCGAGGAGGACCGGATCGCGGGACTGGAACTCGGCGCCGATGACTATGTCACCAAGCCGTTCAGCCCGCGCGAGCTCGTCCTGCGGGTCCAGGCCATCCTGCGGCGTGGTGCCCCGGTCACGGCGCCGGGCCCGGTCAGCTACGGCGGCGGCATCCTGCTCATCGATACGCCGCGACGGCAGGTCTTCGTGCGTGGCGCCGCCGCTGACCTCACGCCGACTGAATGGGGCGTGCTGGGCGCGCTGGCGACCGTCCCGGGCCGGGTGTACTCACGGTTCGAGCTGATCAACCGGGTGCGAGGGTACGAGTTCGAGGGGTATGAGCGCACCATCGACTCGCACGTGAAGAACCTGCGCCGGAAGATCGAGCAGGACCCGGGCCGTCCCCAGATCGTGGAGACCGTGCTGGGCGGCGGGTACCGCCTGGGCCTGACTCGCGATGACTGACGCCGGCGGCCCGGTGCCGGTCCCCGCGTCTCGCGGCAGCACGCTGGGCCTCCGGCTGGCGCTGGCGTTCCTGTCGGTCGCGCTGGCCGCGGTAGCCCTGGTCGCCGGGCTCACCGCTGCCCTGGCCGCCGCGGACGTCTCGGCCCTGACCAACCAGCAACGCGCCGACCTGACCAGCGCGATCGCGGCCGCCGCGGCCGCCGCCTGGGACCATGCCGACAGCTGGGCCTCGGCCGACCTGTCCCCGGTGCTGGACCTGGCCACCCGGACCGGCGCCGAGGCTCAGGTCCGCAATACCGCCGGACAGGTCGTCACCACATCACCGAACTTCGCCGCGCAGGGGGCGGCCCCGGAGCAGAGCGCGCCGGTGCTGGTCGGCGGCGAGCGGGCCGGGGAGGTGGTCATCCGGTTCACCAATTCCGGGCTGGCCAGCGCGGACCGGGCCCTGCAGTCCGACCTGCTGCAGGCCATCTTCGGCGCCGCCGGGCTAGCTGCGGTCCTCGCGCTGCTCACTGGCTTGGCCATGGCCCGGCGCATCACCCGTCCGGTGGAGCGGATCATCGGGGTGACCCGGGCCATGGGACGCGGCGAACGCACCGCCCGGGTCGGCGACATCGCCGCGCCGGGCGAACTGCGCGAGCTGGCCACCGCGTTCGACCAGATGGCCGACACGCGGGACCGGCAGGACCAGCTGCGCCGTGACCTGGTCGCCGACGTCGCGCACGAGCTGCGTACCCCGGTCGCGGTCCTGCAGGCCGGCCACGAGGCCCTGCTCGACGGGATCACCGAGCCGACCCCGGACCAGCTGGCGTCGTTGCGCGATGAGGTGCTGCGGCTGGCCCGCATGGTCGGCGACCTGCAGACCCTGGCCGCCGCCGACGCCGCGGCTCTGCACCTGACCCGGCGTCCCTGCGACCTGGCTGACATCGCTGCCGCCGCGGCGGACAGCCTGGCCGGCCAGTTCGAGGCGGCCGGGATCACCTTGAACCGCAAACTCGCCGCGGTCGGCATCGACGCCGACCCGCGCTGGCTGCACCAGGTCATCACGAACCTGCTCACCAACGCGCTGAAGTTCACCCCGGCGGGCGGCCGGGTCACGATCGAGGCCGGATCCGTAGACACCAAGGCCGTGCTGACCGTCACCGACACCGGAACCGGCATCCCCGCCGACGAACTGCCCCGGATTTTCGACCGGTTCTGGCGCGGCCGTCAGGCCGCGCAGCTTTCCGGCAGCGGCATCGGCCTGGCCGTGGCCGCCGAACTGGTCCGGGCGCACGACGGACAGCTAACCGCCCGCAGCCAACCCGGCGAGGGTACCGAACTGACGCTCACGCTTCCCCGCGTCTAAATCGCGGCCGGCCTGAACCGCCCGCACCGTCCGGGCCAGCGGGATCCCGGCCAGCACCGCCAGCAGCATCACCACGGCCAGCCAGCTCATCGTGCCCGCCAGAGCGTGCCCGGAGACCGCGGAGGCGGCTGCGCCCCGGCCCGCGTCCAAGGTCAGGAACAGGCTGCCGAACGTCGCCACCCCCACCGCCTGTCCGAGCTGGATGGTCGTGGTCAGCAGGCCGCTCGCGTCCGCTGCCTGCCGCCTCGGCACCCGGACCAGCGCGTGCGTGACCAGCGGGCTGAACCCCAGCGCCAGCGCCACCCCGGTGACGACCATCGCCACCTGCAGCGACACCCCGCCTTGACCGCCCGAGCGCAGGACGGACGCCACGGCCAGGTAGCCGCCCACCGCGACCAGGCAGCCCGCCGGGGCCAATAGGTGATGCCAGGAGGACGGCAGCCGCCGCCAGCAGTATCCGCACACCCCGAACGCGAGCGCGCACGGCGCGAAGGTAAGGCCCGCGCGCAGCGCGCTGTCGCCCAGTCCGGCCTGCAGGTGCAGCGCGAAGCTGAACAGGAAGCCGCCGTAGGTGATCATCAGCACGGCCACCGCGGCCAGGCCCGGCACCAGGCCGGGCGAGCGCAACACCGCGAGGTTCAGCAGCGGATCGCCGCCCCGGTCCGCGATCCGCCGTTCTACCGCCACGAACAGCGCGGACAGCGCGAGCCCGAGGGCGATGCACCCGAATACCCAGGCCGGCCAGTTCTCCTGATGGCCCAGCATCAGCGGCAGCACGACGAGGAACACCGCGGGCACCGCTATGGCCAGCCCCATGAGATCGAGCCGCCGGCCCGCCGGCCCGCGACCTGGCTGATCCCGCGGCACCACGCGCGGCACCAGGGCCAGCACGGCCAGCCCGATCGGTACGTTGACCAGGAATACCGGCCGCCACGCCTCGCCGAACAGGTTCGCGGTCACCAGCACACCGCCGATCACCTGGCCGGCCACGAACCCGGAGGACAGCACGGCCGTGTACGCGCTCAGCGCCCGCGCCCGGGCCGCCCCGTCGAACCGCACCTGGATGGCGCTCATAATCTGCGGCACCATCGCCGCCGCCCCGGCCCCCTGGACGAACCTGGCCGCGATCAGCACCCCCACGCTGGGCGCGATCCCGCAGATCAGCGAGGCCACGGTAAACAAGGCGACCCCGGCCAGGAACATCCGCCGGCGCCCGTACAGGTCACCCATCCGCGCGCCGGTGATCAGCAGCATCGCGTAGCTCACCGTGTAGCCGGCGACCACGAGCTGAAGCTCAGCTCCCGACGCGTGCAGCGACCGCCCGATCGTGGGCATCGCGACGTTGACGATCGTGACGTCTAGCAGCGCCATGAACTGCCCGGCCAGCAGTACGATCAGCATCAGCCAGCGCCCCGGCACGGCGGTGGCCGGATCCCGTATCAGTGGATCGGTCGTGGTGGTCATGACTCCAGCCTGCGCCCGCGCCCGCCACCATACTGAGAGCCTGCTGATCCTGGTGTTACCACTACCCGGCTATCTCTGAGGGGGGTCGCAGCCCTCGGCTGCCTGGACGGTGCCGCTAGAGTCGGCAGCACGTAAGCAACGACGCTCAGTGGGAGGCAGCGTGACGGGTTCGTATGTAACCGTGGGATCCGGATACCACCACGTCCTGGCCATCCACGGCTGGTTCGGCTCGGCCCGCGGCTGGGGCTCGTTTCCCGACTTCATCGACGGGTCGGCCTACACCTACGTCTTCATGGACCTGCGCGGCTACGGTGACCGCCGCCATACCACCGGCGCATTCACCGTGGACGAGGTGGCCGCCGACGCGCTCGCGGTCGCCGACGACCTCGGCTGGGACCGGTTCTCGGTGGTGGGGCACTCGATGGGCGCGAAGTTCGCCCACCGGGTGCTGCTGCAGGCGCCGCACCGGGTGCGCAAGCTGGTCGGCCTCAACGCGGTGCCGGCCGGCCAGATGCCCATGGACAACGAGAGCTGGGCCCTGTTCTCCGGCGCGCCCACCGAGCCCCGGAACCGGGCCGCGATCATCGACTTCACCACTGGGAACAAGCTGACCAAGACCTTCATCAACCGCGTGGTCCAGTATTCGCTGGACAACTCCACGGTCGAGGCGTTCGCCGCCTACCTGCAGGCCTGGGCCAGATCGGACTTCTCCGCCCTGGCCGCCAGGGACAGCGTTACGCCGGTCAAGCTGATCGTGGGCGTCAACGACCCGGCGCTGTCCGCCAACCTCATGGAGCACACCTGGTGCGTGTTCTTCCCGAACGCCGAGCTGACCATCCTGCCCGATGCCGGGCATTACCCGATGTTCGAGTGCCCGGTGTCGCTGGCCACGTCCATCGAGGAGTTCCTGGAGCGTTAGTGACGCTGGCCCGGCCCGACCCGGAAGTCGTCTTCGACCCCGCCACCTACACCGAGGGCGTGCCCTTCGACGCCCTGGCCCGGCTGCGCCGCGACACTCCGGTCGTCTGGGTGCCCGAGATCCCGGTGCTGGGCTGGCCGGAAGGCCCGGGGTTCTGGCTGGTGCTCAGGCACGCCGATGTCGAAGCGGTCCTCACCAGGCCGAACCTGTTCTCCTCCGCGCTCGGCGCGACGCAGATCCGGGACCCGGCCACGCCGCAGGCGCTCGGCTACGTCCGGCGGATGATGCTCAACATGGACCCCCCGGAGCACGCCCGGCTGCGGCGGCTGCTGGGCCGCTCGTTCACCCCGCGGGCGGTCGCGAAGCTGGAGGACCGCATCCGCGGGCATGCGCGGGCCATCTGCGACCGAGTTTTCAAAGGCTCACGAGGCCAGACCGACTTCGCCAAGGACGTGGCCGCGGACCTGCCCCTGCTCACCCTGGCCGATGTGCTCGGCGTGCCCGAGCAGGACCGCTGGCTGCTGTTCGACTGGTCCAACCGGGTCATCGGCTACCAGGACCCCGACTACGCCACCTCGGCCGAGTTCGACCCGGCGCAGGGCACGCCGATGGCCAGGGAGGCACTCGCGCTACGGCCGTCACCCCACAGCAGCGGAAGGATGCCCGACCCGCGCACCCGGGAGGGCATGCCCGACCTGTACGGCTACGCCCACCTGCTGGCGCAGGAGAAACGGCGCCGCCCCGGAGACGACGTGATGTCCATCCTGCTGGCCCAGGCCGACGAGGACGGCGGCCGGGTGTCGGTGGCCGAGTTCGAGAACATGTTCTGGCTGTTCGCCGTGGCCGGGAACGAGACGCTGCGCAACGGCCTGCCCGGTGCGTGCATCGCGCTGATCGAGCATCCGCAGTCACAAGATGAACTGCGCGCCCATCCGGCCCTGATGCCAGTGGCGACGGAGGAGATGCTGCGCTGGTGGACGCCGGTCATGACCTTCCGCCGCACCGCCGCAGCCGATGGCCAGATCGGCGCCCAGCCGATCCGGGCCGGCGACAAGGTGGTGGTCTCCTTCACCTCGGCCAACCGCGATCCCCAGGTCTTCAAAGAACCGGGCCGCTTCGATATCCGCCGCCACCCGAACCCGCACCTGGTGTTCGGCCACGGCCCGCACTTCTGCCTGGGCGCGCACCTGGCCCGGACCCAGATGAGCGCGCTGTTCGCGGAGGTCCTGGCCCGCACGTCCTCGCTGGCCTACGCCGGCCAGCCCTCCTACCTGCGGTCCAACTTCCAGCGCGGCGTGAAACAGCTCCCGGTGGCCTGGACCGCGTGACTGCGGCCCGGCCCGCTCCCGCGCGTAGCCGGTCAGGCTGCGGACAGGTGAGCGATCAGCTCGGCGCGGAATCGCTCGGGGTGGTCCAGGTGCGGGCCGTGGCCGGAGTCCTCGATCGCCACCTCGCGATACCGTCCGCCCGCGGCGGCGTAGCCGTCCAGCACGCCGCGGGTCTGCGCCACCATCGGCTGGGGCGGCCAGGTCTGCTCGCCGGGCCAGCCGGGCACGGCGCCGAGCGAGCCCAGGTAGGCCAGGTCGTACAGGGAGGTGTCCGAGACGATGACGTCGTCGGCGCCGCGCAGCCACAGCACCGGCGGCTTGGGCCGCACGCCGGACAGGTCGGCGATCCGGAAGTGGGTGGGCGCCATCGTATTGAGCACGCCGTGGTCGCCCGGCGCGAACCCCGGCCACACGTCGGCCGGCCGCGAATCACCCGGGTAGTGATCGGTGCCGATCCGCGTGGACAGCATGGACTCCACCAAGATGTCCAGATGCTCGGGTACGTGCGGCGGCTTCACGTAGTGCGCCAGCAGGACCTGCCGAGGTGACAGCACGCTCGTGTCGCCGCGGTCTTGACCGGCCAGCCGTTCGACGAACTCCGGGTTGGCGGCACCGCCGCCCGAGCCGGCACCCTGCGGGTCGCACAGCATGCCGTCCACGCCCTTGGTCCCGCCGAACCCGAACGGAGACACCGGGTCGACCAGCGTCAGCGACGCGACCCCGCTAGGCCGGTCGGTCAGGTACTGCAGCACCACGCCGCCGCCCATGCTCCACCCGACCAGGTGCACCGCGTCGAGCCCGAGCGCGTCGATGGTGGCGGCCAGGTCGTCCGCGTAATCCCGCAGCCCGCGGGTCGCGTCGACCGGCTCCGGGTCGGTCTCCCCGAACCCGCGCAGGTCGATGGCCAGCGGCCGGTAGGGCTCGGGCAGCGCCAGCATGGTCGGCTGCCAGAACAGCGAGGACGACACGTTGCCGTGCACGAACAGCACCGCCGGCCCGGTCCGGCCGGTCACTGACAGCACCGCGACCGTCAGCCGGCTGGTCGGCATCCGCTCGGCGGTGATGCCGGGCAGCAGCGTATCCAAGGTTCCTCCCAAGGGTCACGATCGCGGCGACGCCAGGCTACTACGGCCTCCCTTCGGCCGGCCTGGCCCCGATGCCGAAGCTGTATGGCGAACCTTGCTCGCCCCGACGCTCGCTGACCACTACGGTAGATGTGTCCGCAGTTGACAGGGTTGATGGGCCGATGCGTGGCGTTAACTGAGGGGCGTGGGAGGGGCTAGTGAGGTGCGGGCAGTGCGGTGCGTCGGTCACAGCAGGCGACCGGTTCTGCGGGGCGGGTCATGTCGTCCCGGTACTGCAGGCCCACCAAGCCCAGTACCAGATCCGGGTCTGACCGATGACCTCGCCCGTCCCCGAGGAATCCGTAGCCGCAGCCGAGCCAGCTCCGGCCGTGGCCGATGGCGGAAGCGCGAAACGCGCGGCGCGCGGGCGCTACCGCGACGCGCTGCGCCATCGTGACCTGCGGCTGCTCATCGCCACGTTCCTGGTCGACCAGATCGGCAGCTGGTCCTACATCGTCGTGATCTCGGTCTACATCTTCGACCGCACCCACTCCACCCAGTGGCTGGCCGCCAACGCCGCCTGCCGCTGGGGGCCCAGCCTGCTGCTGGCCAGCTATGGCGGCGTCCTCGCCGACCGCTATCAGCGGACCACCGTGCTGTTCGTCTCCGCGCTGGCCAGTGCGGCGCTCATGACTGGGATGGCGGTCGTCGTCGCCGGTGACGCCCCGGTCGCCCTCGTGCTGGTCATCTCGGCCCTCTCGGCCGTCGCGCTGGCGCCGTACCAGCCCGCGGCCGGCGCGCTAACGCCCGAGATCGTCGGTGAGCAGGACCTGTCCGCCGCGAACTCCATCTTCTCGGCCCTGGATAATCTGGTGGTCATCGTCGGGCCGGGCATCGGCGGCCTGTTGCTGCTCACCGGCCGACCGGTCATCGGTGTCGCCATCAACGCGGCCAGCTTCGCCGCCGCCGCCGTCCTCGTAACAAGGCTGCGCGTCCGTTCTCGCGGCGGCGGGAGCGCCGACGACAGCACGGCGCAGCAGTTGGTCACAGGGCTCAGATCGCTAGCCGGGCAGCCCGTCGCGGTGGCACTGATCTTGTTCTGCGCGCTGGATTCCGCCGTCTACGGCGCGGCCACCGTCCTGTACGTCCCGTTGTCGGTCCGGCTGGGCACAGGTCCCGACGGTTACGGCTACCTGCTGGCCTGCTCGGCGCTCGGCGGGCTGCTCGGCGCCGGCCTGGCGAACCGGCTGAGCGGCGCGTCCCGGCTGGCTCCCGTCATCATGGGCAGCATCTGCCTGCAGGCGCTGCCGTTCCTGGCGACGGTCCCGGTGCACGCGCCCGCGCTGGCCGGCGCCCTGCAGGTGGTCTCCGGTGTCGGCATGATCATCGTGGACGTGCTCGCACTCACCAGCCTGCAGCGCGATCTGCCCGGCGACGTGCTGGGCCGGGTGTTTGGCATTTTCGGCACCGTGGTGTTGGCCGGCGTCTTGCTAGCCAGCCTGGCCACCGGTGTCCTGCTGGCGCACGCCGACGTCAGCGTCGCGCTCGTCGCCGTGGGAGTCGGGATCCCCGTCCTCGGCCTGGCCGGCCTGCCGATGCTGCTGCGGGCCGATCGCACGTCGGCCGCGGCCGCCGAACACCTGCGGCCTCGGGTCGAGCTGCTCTCCAAACTGGATCTGCTGGCCGGCGCGGACCGCCGCACCCTCGAGCGGCTGGCGGCGGCGGCGCAGGAGGTCGCTATGCCCGCCAGCCAGGTCGTGATCCGCGAGGGCGACGAGGCGGACGCACTGTGGATCCTCGCCGCTGGCGAGCTGTCGGTACAGGCCAGCGGCGACGGCCCCGAGCCACGCCAACTGCCCCCGGTGACCGCGCCTGGCTACGTGGGCGAACTTGGGCTACTGCATGGCATCCCGCGGACCGCTTCCGTCCGGACTCGCTTGCCTAGTACCCTGCTCCGAATCGGCGGTCAGGACTTCCTGTCCGCCTTGCAGGTCAGCCAGCCGAGTCCGGCACTGCTGTCGGTCGCCGGGACCCGGATGGCCCGAACCCCCAGGAACCAAGCCCATGACTCCCGATGAACTGCTACGGCAACTCGGTGAGCTGGCCACCACGCTGGGTCCGGCCGTCCGGCCGGCCGGCACGGATGAGCTGCTGCGATCCCTGACCGAGACGGCGCGGCGGCTGTTCGGTGCGGCGGCCTGCTCGCTGGCCCTGCTCAGTGAGGACGAGTCGGAGCTGGTCTATACGGTCGCCGCGGGCCGGGGCGCGGACGTCGTGACCGGGATGCGCATCCCGGTCACTCAGGGCATCGCCGGCTGGGTGGTGCAGTCCGGTCAGCCGATCGCGGTCAGCGACGTGGCCAGCGACCCGCGTTTCGCCCAGGAGCAGGCCGAACAGACCGGCTACATCCCGCAAGCCATCCTGGCCGTCCCGGTCGAGACGCCCGCGCGCTTGCTCGGAGTCATCAGCCTGCTCGATCGCGACCCGCGGCGGCCCGGCGCCGAGCAGGATATGGCCCTGCTCTCCCTCTTCGCCGACCAGGCGGCCCTGGCCCTGGCCAGCGTCGAGGTGTTCAGTCGCGCCGGGCAGGTGCTGCTGGACGCCCTGTCCGCGACCGCCCTCGGCGATGACCTGGCGGACACACTGCGCCGGGCCGCCGACGGGCTGCCCGCCGCTGACGCCGACCTGGCCGAGCTGGCCGCCACCTTCGCAACCCTTGCGCGCCGCGGCGCGGCCGAACGCCGGCTGGCCCTGACCGTGCTGCGGGATGTCGCCGACTACGTCGAAAGGCGGCCACTACGACCTCGCTAAGACCAGCCTGGAGCGATGCCTTTGCCCCCGAGGCGCTGCGCCCGGTCGCGCGGATTGACCTGCCCATCGACAAGGACTGGGCGTGGGGCGGGGCCACCGGCGCCGGGATCACCGTGGCCGTGGTCGACAGCGGGGTCGATGCCGCTCACCCGGACGTCGGTACCGTCGAACGGGCCATCGCCCTGCAGTGGGACTCGGAGACCATGGAGGTCGCCACCACCGAAGGTGCGCACGATGACTTGTTCGGCCACGGCACCGCGTGTGCGGGGATTATCCGGCGTGTCGCCCCGGACGCCGCCATCTGGTCGGTGCGCGTCCTTGGCAGCAGGTTGACCGGCAAGGGCCTGGTCTTCGCGGCGGGCCTGCGCTGGGCCATCAAGGAGGGTGCGCGGGTAGTCAACCTGTCCCTGAGCACCGGTCGCGAGGACTACTTTGGCCTGTTCCACGAGATCGCCGACGAAGCCGCGTTCGCCGGTGTCGTCCTGGTCTGCGCCACCAACAACGTCCCGGCACCGACCTACCCGGCCCAGTTCTCCTCGGTCATCTCGGTGGCCGCCCACGACGGGCAGGACCCGTTCGGCATCGACGCCAACCCGGCGCCCCCGACCGACTTCGGCGCGCCCGGCATCGACGTTCGCGTGCCCTGGCTATCCGGTTCCACGATCGTCTCGACCGGCAACTCCTATGCCGCACCGCACGTGACCGGGCTGGTCGCCCGGCTGCTGAGCAAGCACCCGCACCTCACGCCATACGAAGTCAAGACCGTGCTGCGGGCTGTGGCCAGCAACACGGTCGCCCCGGGAGCCGACGATGAGCACTGACGTGACGAGCATCTTGCGTACCACCACCCTGCTTGGCACGGTCCCGGCCGAAGACCTGAACGCTCTCGCGGCCGCCTCCCGGTTGCGCGGCTACCGCCGCGGCCAGATCGTGTTCACCAGGAGTGATCCAGGTGACACCGTGATCGTGGTGGTCTCCGGCCGCGTCAAGGTCACCGTCCGCTCGGCTGACGGCGGCGAACTGACGCTGGCCGTCATCCCTCCCGGCGGCCTGCTGGGTGAACTCGGTGTCGTCGACGGCGGACCTCGGTCCGCCGACGCCGAGACCCTGGAAGAATGCCAGCTGCTGCTGATCCCGCGCGAGGCCGTCCGGGACATCTGCGCGCGTGTGCCGGCGGCAGCCCAGGCCCTGACCAATTCCATCGCGGCTACCCTGCGCCGTCTCACTGAGGCCACCGCCGACCTGGTCTTCCTGGATCTTCCGCGCCGCGTCGCGAAGATCCTGCTCAACCAGCCCCGAGGCGACGACGGCACTATCCGGCACAGGATGAGTCAGGAGGAACTAGCGCATCAGGTCGGGAGCACCCGGCAGAGCGTTAACGCGGCGCTGCGCGGTTTCGAGCGGCGGGGCTGGATCGAGATGCACGACCGGACCGTCACCGTGAAACAGCCCGCCGCGCTCGGCCGGTTCGCCGGCACGGAAGTGTCGGCAAGCTGACACTGCCGGTGTCAGCCGAACGACTGACGGGCACCCACCCAACCAGAGATGCTGACCGCGGACGCTGTCCAACCGACCCGGGACCGAAGGGACACATCATGACCGAGCAGGACCGCACCCCGGACATGGACCTCGACGACGCCGAGGGACATAGCTTCAAGAGGGACGACGAGGACGACACCGAGGGCCATGGCTACAAGAGGGACGACGAGGACGACACCGAGGGCCACAAGTTCGCGTAGTACGGCGAGGGGGGCGGCGAGGGAGCGGGCAGTCACGTGTCCGCCCCCTCGCCCTGTCGGTAGCCGTGATCACATGGAGACCGAATGTCCTGGTTAGAGCCGAAACGTGCGCGTAGCATCGTGCCATGACGACGCCTCAAGAGGTACTTGCTAAGGTCCCGCTATTCTCCATGCTGTCGAAGAGGGAATTGGCCAGACTCGCAAGTAATGCCCATGAGCGGACATTTCCCGCAGGTACGGTGCTCACCGAGCAGGATGAGACCGGTGTCACTTTCGGTGTCATCATGGATGGCCAGGCCGAGGTGAGCGTGCACGGACGACCCGCCCGTACGATCGGTTCCGGTGATTACTTCGGCGAGATGGCGCTGATCGACCATTCATTTCGCTCGGCGACGATCACGGCCAAGACGGAATTGCGCTGCTTGCTCTTTACCGCATGGACCTTCCGGCCCTTCGCCATGGAGCACCCCGAGACGGCCTGGGCACTGCTCGAAATGATGGTGAAACGCGTTCGCGAGGCCGAGTCCCGCTAAGTACCCTTTTTTTACCTAACGAACCGTGGTATCCGCCGCCGCGGCCCGGATTCACAGATACAGGACCAGCCCCTCCGCGGCCACCATGACCGGGACCGGCGCTGCGGCGAACCGCTGTGTCAGCTGGTCGAGGGCGTCGTCCGTCCGGTCCGGCCGATGGTGGAACAACACCACCTGCCGAGCCCCCGCGTGCTTGGCCAACGCGACCGCGTAGTCGGCCGCGGCATGACCGAACGCCGCCTCGGCCGCCACTTCCTCGGCCAGCAGCTGGGCATCGTGTACGAGCACGTCTGCCCCCGCGGCCAGCTCAACGGCGGCCGCGTGGTACTCGCCCCATCCGTCCGGGCCCGGGCCCAGCGCAGTCGGGCAGTGATCGGTGACGTACGCCGCCACCGAACGCCCGTCACTGACCCGGTACCCGATCGTCCTGCCGCCCTTGTGCGGGATCTCGGCCGCCAGCACGGTAAACCCGCTGGTCTCGAGCGGCCCGGGCGAGATGGCGCGGAAGCTCCAGTTTCCCCGAAGCTGGCTCGGGCGGATCGGAAAGTGCGGCGGCGACATGGCCCGCGCCAGCACCTCTTCGGCGTCGCTGCCGTCCTGCTGGTCCGGCAGCAGCAACGTGACCCGGGCGTCGTCACGGTCCCCGGCGCCGAAGAACGGCAGCCCCTGGGTGTGGTCCCAGTGCAGGTGGGTGAGCAGGATCGTCCCGGTAAACGGCTTGCCGCCGAGCAGCGCCGTGACCCGCCGCACGCCGGTGCCCGCGTCCAGGAGGAGCGTCGGCGCGGCACCGTCGTGGGCCACAGCCACGCAGGAGGTGTGCCCCCCGTACCGGACGAACTCCGGGCCCGGTGCCGGCGTCGACCCACGGACACCACAGAATTGCAGCCGCACCAGCCAAGCGTAGCGATCGCCCGTCACGCCGTCGCGAGCTTGACAGGGCCGATGGCGCTGGCGTAAGCACGTTGACGTGACGTGCGGGCAGTGCGGTGCGTCCATGGGAGAGGGCGACCGTTTCTGTGGGGATTGCGGAGCTGCCGTCGGCGTATGCCTGTCGTGCGGTGAGCCGCTTACTCCCGGGAAGCGCTTTTGCCGTGCCTGCGGTTCCCCGGTAGCGGGACACCCGCCCGCGGTGCCGGCCGTCGCGGCCACGGCACCGAAGGGTCCGGAGCCAGTGGCGGAGCGCCGGGTGTGCTCGGTACTGTTCTGCGACGTCGTGGGCTTTACCCCATTGTCGGAGTCGCGGGACCCGGAGGCGGTCCGCGAGCTGCTCACCCAGTATTTCGCCGGGGCCCGGACGGTCATCGGCCGGTACGGCGGAGTGGTCGAGAAGTTCATCGGTGATGCCGTCATGGCGGTGTGGGGGACCCCGGCGGCGACTGAGGGGGACGCCGAGCGCGCGGTCCGGGCCGCATTGGACCTGGTGGCCGCGGTAGCGGCGCTGGGCGCCGAGGCGGCGGTACCGGGGCTGGCGGCGCGAGTGGGCGTCGTGACCGGGGAAGTGGCGGTCAGCCTGGGCGCGGCCCACGAGGGGATGGTGGCCGGGGACGCCGTGAACACGGCGGCTCGTGTGCAATCGGTCGCCGAGCCTGGGCAGGTGCTGGTGGACACGGCCACGCAGCGGCTGACGGGCGGCGCGGTCGCGTTCGCCGAGGCGGGTTCCCACCTGTTGAAGGGAAAGGCGGATCCGCAGGAGCTGTGGCGGGCCACCCGGGTGCTGTCGGCGGTCGGCGGCGTCCAGCGGGTGGACGGGCTGGAGGCGCCGCTGACCGGCCGGGACGCGGAGCTACGCACGATCAAGGACATGTTCCATGCCACCGCCGACCGGCGGATGCCGCGGCTGGTGCTGATCTCCGGACCGGCCGGGGTGGGCAAGTCCCGGCTGGGCTGGGAGTTCGAGAAGTACGCCGACGGCTTGGCGCAAGAGGTGTGGTGGCACCGGGGACGCTGCCTGTCCTACGGCGAGGGGGTGGCGTTCTGGGCGCTGGCCGAAATTGTCCGGCAACGGCTGGGCATCGCCGAGGAGGATCCGGCCGAGGTCGCCGGGGGCAAGCTGGCCGCAGGGCTGGACCGGTTCGTACCCGATTCGGGCGAGCGGGCCTATATCGGGGCGCGACTGGGTCGGCTGCTGGGTGTCGCGTTCGTCGGCGACCGGGAGGGTGCCTTGTCCCGTGAGGAACTGTTCGCGGGCTGGCGCCTGTTCTTCGAACGCCTGGCGGCGGTGCAGCCGCTGGTCCTGCTGGTCGAGGATGCCCAGTACGCCGACGCTGGCCTGCTGGACTTCCTGGACCATCTCATCGACTGGACGCGGGACCTGCCGGTGTACGTGCTGGTATTCGCGCGACCCGAGCTCGACCAGATCCGGTCGGGCTTCGGTACCGGCCGGAACCGCAGCACGCTGACCCTGGACCCCCTCGATATCAGATCGATGGATCAGCTCGTGGACGCGCTGGTTCCCGGGATGCCGCCGGCCACCCGGTTGAAGATCACCAGCCAGGCGCAGGGCATTCCGCTGTTCGCGGTCGAGACGGTGCGATCGCTGATCGACCGGGACATCGTCCAGCCGGTCGAAGGGGTCTACCGGCTGACCGGCGACGTTGGCGAGCTTGTCGTCCCGGACAGCCTGCACGCGCTGCTGGCCGCCCGTCTGGACGCCCTGGACCCCGACGTCCGTCGGCTGGTGAGCGACGCCGCGGTGCTGGGCACCAGCTTTCCGGCGGAGGCGCTGATCGCGGTGTCCGGACGGGACGAGGCGTCCGTGCGAGCCGCGCTCGCCGAACTGGTCCATCGCGAGGTGCTCAGCGTCTCCGCGGATCCGCTGTCACCGGAACGGGGCAGCTACCGGTTCTCGCAGGGAATGCTGCGCCAGGTCGCCTACGACACCTTGTCCCGGCGTGACCGCAAGACCCGGCACCTGATGGTGGCGGCGCACCTCCGGGCAGCGTTCGCCGGCGACGGCGAAGAGGTGACCGAGGTCATCGCCCGGCATTACCTGGACGCCCTGAACGCCCTCCCGGGTGATCCCGACGCCGCCGAGATCCGCGGTCAGGCCGTCACCGCCCTGATCCGCGCCGCCGAGCGCGCTAAGCGTACCGGTGCGCCGGCCCAGGCCGCGGCTAGCTACGCTAGCGCCGCCGAGCTGACCGCCCGCGGCCCGGCGGATGCCGGAGACGCCGCGGGCAGGCGGCCGGACGCAGGCACCCTATGGGAACACGCCGCGGAGTCAGCCGTCGCCAGCGGGGACTGGGCCGTGGCCATCGAACATGCGGGTCATGCTCGTGATCAGCACCTGGCCCGCGGCCAGGTCCGAGCGGCGGCCTGCGCCCGAGCCACCGCCGGGCAGGCGCTGCACTCGTCGGGGCGCCTGGCCGAGGCCCGCGATCAGCTCACCGTCGCCCTGGAGGTGCTGCGGACCGAACCCGACACCGACACGGTGCGCGTCCTGCAGGACCTTTCCCGCCTGGAGGTCCTGGCCGGGTTTCCCGACGCCGACCGTCTCACCACCGAGGTGATGTCCCTCGGCCAGTCGCTTGACGTCGGCCCCGGCCTGCTCAGCGGCATCTTCGAAGCCCGTGGCCTCTATCACGGCCTAGCTAGCCGCCGTCCCCAGGCGGCCGCCTACCTCCGGGAGAGTGTGCGGCTCGCTACCCTGGCCGGCGATAACATCCGGCTGGGTCGTGCGCTGATCAATCTGTCGGATACGCTGGCGACCACCGATCCCGCGGCCGCGGCCGAGGCGGCCCGGTCCGCCGTCGGCCACCTGCGCCGGGCCGGTGCGAGGGACCGTTTGGCGTACGCGAGCGGGAACCTGGTCCAGGCCCTGCTGATGCTCGGCGACTGGGATGCCGCGGACCAGGAGCTGACCCAGACTGCGGACTCGGATGGGCTGCAGGATTACCCGTTCCTCTCGTGCTATCGAGGCTTGCTGGCGGCGCTGCGCGGCGACGCGGCCACCGCCGAGACCATGCTGGCCGGACTGGATGACCTGCGGACCAGCGAGGATCCGCAGACCAAGTCGTTGATCGCCCTCGTGGAAGCCTCCACCGCGGCCGCCCATGGCCATTTCCAGGACGCGCTGCGCTACGCCCGCGGCACGCTCGCTCACGTCGATGTCCTAGGGGTCAGCGCCGAGGACCAGCGGTGGGCGTGGCCGCTGGCCATGCGCGCCGCGTATGAGCTGCGGGATATCAATGCCGTTCGCGAACTGCTGTCCCTGCTCGACTCGTACCGTGCGGGCGATATCGCCCCAATGCTGCGGGCCGAACGTGACCTGGCCCGCGCCCGGCTGGCCGCCGCCGACGGCGATCAGGACGCCGCGGCATCCTTCGAAGCCGCGATCACCAGCCTGCGCGAGCGGGGCACCCCCTACCACCTGGCTCACGGCCTGCTGGACTACGCCGAGTACGTCATCCGTCAGGACAACGCCGACGCCGACACCGCCGCCCAGGCCGTCGGCGAAGCCCGCGACATCGGCCGCCGCTTGCGCTGCACGCCCCTGCTGGACCGCGCTGACGCCATCCAGGCCGAGCGACCCCAGGTCCGCGCCTGATCCCTGCTGCGTCCGGGAATGTCAGTGGGTCCCGCTAAGTTCGACTGGGGGCATATCGCTGATTGGAAAGCTCTTGGTTACCACGCACAGCGACAGTGATCGGGTCCCGCGGCGGGCGGAACTCGGCAAGTTCCTGAAGGCTCGGCGGGCCCGGTTGAGTCCGGGAGACTTCGGCATGCCGCCGGGTTCGCGGCGGCGCACGCCCGGGCTGCGCCGGGAAGAGGTTGCGCTGCTGGCCGGCGTCGGTGTCACCTGGTACACGTGGCTGGAGCAGGGCCGCCAGATCAACGCCAGCACGCAGGTGCTGGACGCGGTGGCACGCACCCTCCGCCTCGACCGGGCCGAGCGCGAGCACCTGTACCGGCTGGCCGAGGCGACGCCGCTGCGCACCGAGTGCGCCCGGCTGGTGGTACCCGACACGATCCGCGAGATCGTGCACTCGCTTGAGCCGCTGCCGGCCAGCTTGGTCAACAGCCGGTTCGACGTCCTGATGTCCAACCGCGCGTCCGAGGAACTGTTCTGGGAGTGGCACACGATGCCCTGCATCCACCGGAACACCCTGTGGTGCTGCGTCACCGAGCCGACCGCCCGCAGCAAGTTCGTCGAGTACGACAGCCAGGTTCGCTACATGGTGGCCCGGCTGCGCTCCGCCTATGGCCGGCACGTCGGCGACCCGGACTGGGAAGAGGACATCCGCCGCCTGTCCGGCATGAGCCGCGAGTTTGCCGATCTGTGGGCCCGGCACGAGGTCGCCGAGGCCGAGCCGCGCACGCTGACCTACCGGCACCCCCAGGCCGGGATGCTCAGCCTGGTGATCAGCGAACTGGACCTGCCCGACCTGCCGGAGGCGCGCATCGTGGTATACACGCCGGGCGATGATGACACCCGGGCCAGGATGGCATTGACGCGCCGTAACCCAGCCACCGCTCAGATGGTGTTGTAGCCTGGACTGCAATCGGTTGCGGCGAAGGGCGAGCTCATGTCGGCAGCGGGCACGGCCAGGCAGTACGAGCCGCGCGTGCCCGACGGCGTAGACGTCACCCGGCCGAGCATTGCCCGGATCTACGACTACCTGCTGGACGGCAAGGACAACTTCGCCATCGACCGGGCCGCGGCCGAGAAGCTGATGGAATCCCGCCTCGACCCCCGGCGCCTGTCGATGGCCAACCGCGGGTTCCTGCGCCGCGCGGTCGGCTTCCTCGCCCGCCAGGGCGTCGCGCAGTACCTCGACCTGGGCAGTGGCCTGCCCACCTCGCCCAGCGTGCACGAGGTCGCCCGTAACACTATCCCCGAGGCGCGGGTCGTGTACGTCGACCACGACCCGATCGTGGTGGCGCATAACGACGCCCTGCTCGCCACCCGGGACGGCGTGATCACCATCCGGGGCGACATCCGCGACCCCGATTCGATCCTCGCGCACCAGGCGCTGGCCGGATGCCTCGATTTCAGTCAGCCGGTCGCGGTGCTGGTGTTGAGCGTGCTGCACTTCATCAACCACCAGGAAGACGCGGCAGGGATCATCGCGAAGTTCCGCCCGCACTTGGCGCCCGGCAGCTACCTGGCCATCTCGGTCGGCACCTCAGAGGGCGCCGATCCGGACATGCTCGCCGAGGCCACCCAGACCTACGCCGGCGCCCGGATGCCCTTCACGCTCCGGTCACGGGCTCAGATCCTGGACCTGTTCGACGGCTTCGACCTGGTCGAGCCGGGCCTGGTTAGCCTGCCGGAGTGGCGGCCCGAGTTCAACACCGACCGGACACCGCTGAAGGGACCGACCGTCTGCGCGGTCGCTCAGTTGAGGAAGTAGCTGCCGCCGCCCGTCTCGGGGTTGGTCACCAAGGCGATGACGGTGATCGTGCCGGCGTTGGCGAACGTGAGCCGCAGCATGATGTCTTTGCCGTCGTGCATCGGACCCGCACCGGTGATCAGCAGGTGGTAGTTGTCCGGGTTGAACTGGACCAGCGTGTTCGCCGGAATCGAAATGTCCGCCACGGTATGCATGCTCAACATGCCCGCATGCCGCGCGCCCGGGGCGCGTAGCTGCACCGTCCCGCCCACGCTGGTGTGTACCGCGATCAGCCGGTCGGCGTGGCCGCTGTTGCGGATGTCCAGGTACGCGACCGTGGTCCCCGGCGTGGTCGGCTGCGGAACGTACGCGCTACTGATGTAGAGCGACGACGCGGCGCTGGCCGTCGCGCACCCACTGACCCCAAGCGCCGCCAGCAGCACCGCACCCGCGATGCCCAGGAACGACGTCAGTCTGCGCATGTCTTCACGCTACCGCTATCCCTGTTCCACGGCAGTGCCGAGGAGGCCGAGCGGGGGAGAGCCGAGGTCCAGCAGCGCCTTGTGGAAGCGCTGCAGCGTGAACCCGGCGCCCCATTCCTTCCTGGCCCGTTCGCGCAGCTTGAGGATCTCCAGCTTGCCCCAGGTGTACCGGCCGTAGGTCGGGTCGAACGTGGCCCGCCGGGCCTCGGACAGCGCGGCCGGGCCGGACAGGTGAGTGTCCGCCTCGAACCGGCGTGCGGCCTGCTCGACCGACATGCCCGCGGTGTGCACGCCGATGGCGCAGGCCAGCCTGGTCACGCGCACCAGCGCCTCCAGCCAGATGCCGATCACGATCCGCGGATCGTCGGCACCGAAGCCCTCCTCCACGCACAGTTCCTCGGCGTAGTGGGCCCAGCCCTCGACGAACGCCTCGGAGTGGACGGTCCGGCGCACGTCGGAGGTCACCCGGCGCAACGCCCGGCCGTGAGAGAAGTGCCCGGGTGCGACCTCGTGCACCGCGATCCCGGGCAGCGTCGTGTCGCTGAAGACCTCCAGCCACGCCTCTTGCTGGTCATCTGGCCAGGATTCCTCCGGCGGGGTGATGTGGAACCAGGACGGGCCGTCGGGCTCGCCGGGCGCGGCCGGGGTCATCATCGCCATCGCCCAGCGGCGTGACTCGGGGGCCAGGCCCACCCGGCATTCCCCGTCGTGGTAGGGCACCAGGTCCCGCTCGTGGGTGAAGTCGATGGCCCGTTGCGTCCACAGCCGGCCGGCGTCGATCACGCCCCGCGCGTCCGGGTGCACGCGGACCAGTTCCCGGGCCACCTCCAGGGCGGGTCGGCCCGGAGCCACCTGCGCGCACCCCTCGTCCAGCAGGGCCAGCAACCGGTCCCGCTCTGCGTCGGCCTGTTCGGCCAGCTGGCCGATGTCGACCGCCAGGGCCTCCGCTGTGCTCATCAGCGCGCTGAGCGCCGGTCCGCCGAGCGCCGAATCCGGGTCGCCTTCCGCTGCGGTCCGCTCCAGGTGGGCGACCAGGCGTGCGTGCGCGGCCAGCGCGGCCTCTCGTACCGTCTCGTCTGCGCTGCCGCCGAAGCCCCCGGTGCCCCACGTGCCGCCGTCCGGAGATGCTTCCGGCCCGGCGCTGATCCCGACCGCCAGCCCGCGGGCCGGGCTGAGCAGGGCCTGCGCGACCGGCGCGCTGACCTGGTCAAGGGACTGGATGGCCGCGTCGACCACCCGTGGCCAGGCGGCCAGGTGCTCGACCCAGGCCGCCGCGCGCTCCGCCGCCGGCGCGTAATCCCGTTCGTAGCTGGCCAGCTCGAGCTCGACCAGGTGCAGGATCGGGTTGCGGCGGTGCATCTCGAGCTCGGCGAAGGTGAGCAACCGCAGATCTTCGGCCGCAGCCAGATGCGCCTCGTCATGCGGGTCAGCGAGCCGTTCGCCGTTGTCGCGGGTCGCCACCAGCCGCGCCAGCCCGGCCCGGACGCCGGCCGGGGACAGGTCCTGCGGCTTGCCGTCGTACTCGTGCCGTCCGCTGTACTCGCGCACAATCGCGACGTCCAGGTCACAGACCGCGCGCAGCCGCGGGGAAAGGTCCATGCGGCTGACGCTACATGACCCGGCTAACCCAGGCGGGTACTCCGTGGGGTGGTGGTGTTTCCGCATCCGGACGGTGTCCGCCAGACCAGCCCGCCGGGCTCGGGCTGCTTTGGCGGCCAGCCTGCCCGACAGTAAATCGGCGCCGCCCAGAAGGTGGCGCCGATGACTGACCCTTGCGATGGGCGGGGCCAGGTCCGGGATCGGGACTCACGACGGACGTCAGATGACCTTTGTCACTGGTGACTGCACGGCACGACGAAATAGAGGTGGATATAGGTGAGTGAGAGGAGGTGAGGTGATGAAGGCTGCGTTTGTGGTGAAGTTCACGACCTCGGTTCCGGGTCGGGAGAAGGCAGCAATCGCCTATGCGAGCGAGGTGGACGACTTCTACGCCAAGAAGGCCGCAGAGGGTCTGTGCACCGAGCCCAAGTGGTATTGGGCCACTGCCGGCGAGAACATGTGGATCGTCGAAGGAGAGTACGAAGCGCTCCTGGGCATCATTGCTACGCCGGAGGCTCAGAAGTTCCTGGTCATGGGACCGATCCTGGTTCAGGGCTTCGGATGGGGCCTATACCAGGTCGGGCGTGTGGAGATGTTCGGCCCGTATGAGGACATGCTGAAGGAACTCGAGATCATCTGATCCGGAGTCGGCCTGAGCTCGCTCGATGTGTGCGTGTTGGCCGATGACCAGGAAACCCGAACAGGACCAGGCCGTTCCAGCGGCCCTGGTCCTGTTCGCTGACCGGAGCCAGATTGCATTCACAGTTGGAACCGCCGTGGTCCCAAGGGCGGGTGTGATCCGGGTCGCAGCGGGCTGCGGGCGACCGGGATCAGCGGTCGTCAGGGCGGGCGGCCGGCCGGGGGGCCGGTGCCGGGCGGAGGGTGGCGGCCGGAGTGTTTCGCGGCGGACCGGCCTGGCCAGGTGTCCCAGGGGATGGTGAGAGTGACCAGGGCGGCCAGGCTCGGCCCGGTCGCCGCGGCGAGGGCTGGGGCGGAGGCGGGGCGGGGAGCGGGGCCGCGGGGTCCAGGGTCGGGACCGCCGTTCCCGCGGGGACCGCCAGGACCGCCGGATCGGCGGTCAGGGCCACTCGGGCCGTCGCCGGGTTGCTCGCCGTCGGGTGGCTGGCTGTCCGGCGGAGACTGGTCGGGGCCGCTGGCCGCGTCGGCTCCGCCGCCGTCGGGTGGCTGGCTGTCCGGCGGAGACTGGTCGGGGCCGCTGGCCGCGTCGGCTCCGCCGTCGTCGGAGGGCAAGTCGCGGCTGTCGCGTTCTTGCAGCAGGTCCAGGTACGCGCGGATCCGCAGCTCGCGCAGGCTGCCGGGCATTCCGGCGGCGCGCAGGTCCAGGGCCCGCTGCTCCACATGCTGCCAGGAAGCCAGGACCTCATCGGAGGGCAGTTCGCGGGCCACCATCCCGGCGTTGCCGGAGTCCTCCCGGAACGCGCGCACGTGCGCGTCGCCGCGGGCGGCCTCCTTGCGCTTGCGGGCCGCCTCGGGATCCAGCTTCAGCACCAGCTTGTGCGCGGCGTGCCGCGCCTCCCCGAACGTCATCCCCGGCGCGGCCCCGGCCAGCACCTGGTCGGCCGCGGCCGCGTCCTGGTCAGACAGGAACCGGGTCTCGTCCTCGATGATCCGCAGGTGGACCGGGTGGATCCGGCCCGCGCCCAGCGCGGCGAACGTCTTCGGCAGCCGGGTGGTCACCGTGGATGAGTAGTCCATCTGCCCGGCCGCCGAGAGCTGGGTCAGGTGCAGCTCGAAGGCCAGCTCATCGGCGGCGAACTCATCGGCGGGCCGGGAGCCGTCGCGGCGGCGGGCGAACTCGGCGATCGCGGCCAGCTGGGTCCACTCGGCCCGCGCGGTCATCCGCCGGGCCGCGGAGATGATGCCCATCAGCTGGTCATCCGAACACCCGGCCAGCCCGGCGCCGTCCGCCCCGGTGACGGTGTGCACGATGGTGGCCAGCAGCGGGCCCGGGGTCATCGTGTCGGCCTCGCCGCCCTGGGCGAACCCGGCCAGGGTCACCTGCTCCGGCGGCAGGCACACGTACAGGCCCTGCCCCAGGCCCTCGCCTGCCTCCTGCGGACTGGTTCCCTCGGCCGCGGGCGGCAGCGGGGAGCTGTCCGGCTCCTCGGCGTCGCCAGGTGGGAGGGGGAACAGGTCCTGGGGCATGCACCACCGTCCGTTCGGAAGAAGGCTTGAAAACACCCCTTACGAACAGTATAGCGTATATATGACAAAGGATTTCGTAGTACACGAATCTTTGTTCAAGATCCTTCTTGGAATGGTCTTTATCAAGGAGGGAAATCGTCGGGCGTCGGATGATCTCGGCGTGATGAGAGGATCGGGCCATGGGCGAAATTCCCGAATTCACCACCCGGCCGGAGCTGGCCGGCACGTTCGGCATGGTGGCTTCCACGCACTGGCTCGCCTCCGCGGCGGGCATGGCCGTGCTCGAGCAAGGCGGTAACGCGTTCGACGCGGCGGTGGCCGCCGGACTCGTGCTCCAGGTCACCGAACCGCACCTGAACGGCCTCGGCGGTGAGGTGCCGGTCATCGCTCACCACGCCGGCCGCGAGGAGACCTTCGTGCTCTGCGGGCAGGGGACGGCGCCCGCGGCCGCCACCCCGGAGGCGTTCGGCAACCTCGGGCTCGATCTGGTGCCGGGCAGCGGGCTGCTCGCGGCCTGCGTGCCGGGGGCGTTCGGGGCCTGGATGCTGCTGCTACGGGAGTACGGCACGCTACGGCTGCGGGACGTGATGGACTACGCGATCGGCTACGCGGCCCGCGGCCACCCGCTGCTGGCCGCGACCAGCTGGGGGATCGCCAGCGTGGCCGAACTCTTCCGCGACCACTGGCCGAGTTCGGCCGCCGTCTACCTGCCGGGCGGTGCCGTGCCCGCCCCCGGTTCGCTGTTCGCCAACCCGGCCCTGGCCGTCACCTACCAGCGCATTCTCGATGAGGCGGAGGGGGCTAGCGGCGACCGCGACGAGCAGATCGAGGCAGCCCGGCGGGCCTACTACGAGGGTTTCGTGGCCGAGGCTATCGCCGCCTACGTCGCCTCCGCCGAGGTGATGGACGTGACCGGTCGGCCGCATCGGGGCCTGCTCTGCTACGCGGACATGTCGGCCTGGCGGCCGCGGCTGGAAGAGCCGTTGACCTACGACTACCACGGCCTGACCGTGTGCAAGACCGGGCCCTGGGGCCAGGGACCGGTATTCATGCAGCAGCTTGCCCTGCTGGAGGACTTCGACCTCAAGGCAATGGGCCCGGGCACTGCGGATTACATCCATACCGTGGCCGAATGCGCCAAGCTAGCGTTCGCCGACCGGGAGGCCTGGTACGGCGATCCCGACTTCACCGACGTGCCGGTCAAGACCCTCCTGTCCGCCGAGTACGCCGGCGTGCGGCGCGCTCTGGTCGGCCCCGACGCCTCCGCCGGACTGCGTCCCGGCGCCCCCGAAGGTCGGCCGCCCCGGCTACCCGACTTCGTCACCGCCGCCTTCCAAAGCGATGGCGACCACACGAGCGCGGCTCCGAGCCCGGACGTCGACCCGATGGCGCCCCGGCTGGACCAGGGCACTGGCGAGCCGACCCTGCGCACGAGCAGCCCGGGGAGTTCGGCCGCCTCGAGCTACCGGCCCGGGGACACCTGCCACCTGGACGTGGCCGACCGGTTCGGCAACATGGTGTCCGCTACGCCCAGCGGCGGCTGGTTGCAGTCCTCGCCCGTCATCCCGGGCCTGGGGTTCTGCCTTGGCACCCGGGCGCAGATGTTCACCCTCACCCCGGGCCTGCCCGCCACACTCGCGCCGGGCAAGCGGCCCCGGACGACGCTTACCCCGAGCCTCGCGCTACGGGACCGCGAGCCGTACCTGGCGTTCGGCACACCCGGCGGTGACCAGCAGGACCAGTGGTCGCTGCTGTTCTTCCTCAACCACGTGCTGGCCGGGATGAACCTGCAGCAGGCGATCGACTTCCCGTCGTTCCATTCGGCGCACATGCCGTCGTCCTTCTACCCGCGCCAGGCCCAGCCGCGCGTGCTCGACGTCGAGTCGCGCGTGGGAACCGCCGTGATCGAGGACCTGCGGCGCCGCGGCCACCGGGTCGATGTCCGCCCGGCCTGGTCGCTCGGCCGGGTCAGCGCCGTGGCCCGCCGCAACGGCATGCTGTACGCCGCCGCCAACCCTCGCGGCATGCAGGGCTACGCGGTGGGCCGCTTATCCAATGCTGCCCGGAAACCAGGAGTATCCGGAACGCCATTGCGTCATTTGAAAAGTGACCTCGGCCCTCTTGACCGGACGAGTCGGGGGAGGTCGACTTAGGAAACAGGGAGGATTCATCGTCATTCCTTGACTCATTCTTCGACTTGCACCCAAAGGGGGGGTGGGCGAGTTGGATGAGCTGCAATCGACGGATCCCCGGCGGATAGGGCCCTACTGGCTCGAGGGGCGGCTGGGCTCTGGCGGCATGGGCCGCGTCTACCTGGGCCGGTCACCCGGCGGGCGGCATGTGGCCATCAAGGTCATCCGAGCGGACCTGGCCGAAAACCCGGACTTCCGGGCCCGGTTCGCCCGGGAAGCGTCCGCGGCCCGGAAGGTCAGCGGCATATTCACGGCGCCGGTCGTGGACGCCGACCTGGATGGACCGGTGCCGTGGCTGGCCACGTCGTACATTGCCGGGCCATCGCTGGCCGACGCCGTGGCCGAGCGCGGGTCCATGCCCCCCGCGCTGGTGCTGAGGCTGGCCGCCGGACTCGCCGAGGGCCTGGTCGCCATTCACGCCGCGGGTGTGGTGCACCGTGACCTTAAGCCAGCGAATGTGCTACTGGCCGAGGACGGACCCCGGCTGATTGATTTCGGGATTTCCCGGTCCATCGAAGGCAGCACGCTGACCCGGACCGGGATGGTGGTCGGATCGCCCGGGTTCATGTCGCCGGAACAGGCGGAGGGCCGGCCGGTCGGGCCCCCCAGCGACATCTTCAGCCTGGGCGCGGTCCTCACCTTCTCCGCCACTGGGGAAGGCCCGTTCGGGGAAGGATCCACTGTCGCCCTGCTCTACCGGGTGGTTACCGGCGAGCCGAACACCCAGGGTGTGCCGGACGAGATCCGGCCCCTGATCGAGCACTGCCTGGCCAAGGATCCAACCCGGCGGCCCACGGCCGCCCAGCTCTTGGCTCAGCTGAGTACGGCCGAAGTCGTCGCCGACCCCGCGCGAGAAGGGACGACCCGAAAATCCGCCGTGCCCCAACCGGCGCGCCAGGCGTCGGCCGGAGCAATCGGGGCAGCAGCCGGAGCAATCGGGGCACCAGCCGGAGCAAATGGGGCTGCCGCCGGGGCGATGGCCAGCCAGGCGTACCCCGCCACGCAAGGGCCCGTGGTCCCGCCCATGCGCCAGGGCGATGGATCAGACGGGAGACCGACACTCAGCCCGTCGGAGGCCCAGCGCGCGTACCACGAACGCGTGACCGAAGGCGAGCGGCTCTGGAGCGCGCAGGTGCCGGAGGCGGAACGTTACCAGGGCGCGCAGGTGCCGGAGGCGGAACGCTACCGGGGCGCGCAGGTGCCGGAGGCGGAACGCTACAGGGGCGGGCCGATGCCGGAGGCGGAACGCTACCGGGGTCGGCCGCCGGGAGGATCCCAGCGTCCCCGTTCGTCCCGCCGAAGCTGGTTGATAGCCGTCGCCGCGGTCGTCGTGCTCG
>Ga0306920_100001632_pt1 | contig 27932 bp, 24 predicted proteins | sample flu12Cox44000170_FD_204666 | JGI IMG/M metagenome (GOLD analysis project Ga0306920, IMG submission 204666) | Lab enrichment of tropical soil microbial communities from Luquillo Experimental Forest, Puerto Rico - flux4day.12C.oxic.44.000.170 (v2)... | ecosystem: Environmental > Terrestrial >... | reverse complement strand
CGCCAGAATCCCGAATGGCGCCAAAATCGGCCAAGGGCGCCGGCGCAAAGCTTCGTCCAGCGGCGCCGCCCAGCGAAAGCCAACCTCCGCGCTCTCCCCGCGTGGGCGTAAGAGGCTGATCGCCGCCGGCAAGAACGTCATGGTGCAGAGAAAGGCGATCAGCATCCCGACGCCGGCAATCAACCCCAACTCGGCGACGCCGCGGAAGTCGGTCGGCACAAAGGCGAGAAATCCGGCCGAGGTGGCTGCGGCCGCCACCAGGATCTGTCCGCCGACGCGGCGGCCGGTCTCGGCCATCGCTGCGGCCGGGTCGGAGTGGCTATGGCGATGCTCGCGATAGCGCACACAGAACTGGATCGCAAAGTCGACCGCGATGCCGACGAAGAGGATGCCGAAACCGACCGAAACCAGGTTCAGCGTCCCCACCGCGGTGGCCGCGAACAGCAGGGTCAGCATCAGGCCGAGCCCTAAGGTCAGTAGGATCGGGACGATCAGGCGCCAGGAATGAACCGCCAGGAACAGCCACAGGGAGATCAACAGAACGCTGCCGGCCAAACCAGCCACCGCACCCTGGGCGACCGAGGCGAACTCCTCGTCGGCCAACGCCACGTTGCCGGTGATGCGCATCCGGGCGTTGCCGGATTTGACGAATTCGAGCCCGGCCGCGGCTTCGCGCATCGCCCGGGTGGCGGCCCCGCCCGGCTCGATGCTCGCTAGATCGAGCTTCGGCTGGACCAGCACGAACTTGTACGGGCCGGCGAGATCGGCAACATCGCCGCCCAGCAGCCGGGTCCAAGACAGCGGATGCGGGCGACCGGCGATCACATCGACCATCGCCTGATGGAACGCCGTCAATGCCTTCTGGTAGGGCGCGAGATCGGCCTTCCCTTCGACGACCCCGGTACCGAGCAGGCCGAGCGATTTGAACACGCCGCGGGCGCTCGGGTCTTGGGCGAGCTCGCCGAGGAAAGGCTGGGCGTCGATCGTGCGGTCGAGTAGCGACTCGAGCTGCGGCGGGTCGAGGAATAACATCCCCTCCTGCTTCAGGAAGGGCGAGGCGTCGGGGCGGCTGATGCTGAGGAAGTGTGTGTGATCTTCCGCCAGCCGCTCGGCCAACGCCGCAGCGGTGGCCTCCGCCTCCTCCGGTTCCTTCGCATCGACGACCGCGACCAGTAGATCGCGAAATTGCGGGAAGTAGCTCTTGAACAGCTCGGCGCGCTGCCGCCACGGCAGGCTCGCCGCGAACATCTCATCGGTGTCGGTGTTGATGCCGAGATGGTCCGCGGCGTACCAACCGGCAAAGGCGGCGAGGAGGCCGCCGGTGAAAACCACCTGTAGAGCGTAGTGTCGGCAAAAATCCACCAGGCCGACAAGCAGGCGCTGAAAGGTCATCGCAGGTCGAAGCGGTGATGCATTGCGGCGGTCGATGGGCAGGCGGCTCGGCCCGCACAGTTGGTTTGGACCGCTGGTACCGGGGTGTTCCTGCACCTGAGTTTGGCGCCCAGGTGATAGTCGGTTTGGGCCGGCAGTGCTACTGCAAAATGCCCCCTGACAACTCCGCGGTCTTCCGATGCAAGCTGACGGTCAGTCCGTTACCGCTGCCATTGGCGAGGACGCGCCGTATTTCGGACACGGGAGAAACCGGTCCGGGAAAGGCGGCAATCAAATGGAGTACGGGGCGATCGGGAGCAGCGAATGGCATCGAGCATTTTCTGCGTTGCAAACTGATCGGTCGGCGCGCAGTCTAAGCTCCGAGAGCGAAAAACGGTGAGCGGTGACGGCGAGCTCCAGCAAAAAGGGAAACGCGGCAGAATAAACCGACCGGACGAGAGTCGCAGACTGGTGGGGGAGCTTGTCTCAGATGTCTTCGAACGAATCCGTCGCCGCAGCCAGGGACAAAGACCGCCTTCTATCCGGCTTACCGCCAGCCGAGACGCAGAGATGGTCGTGTCGGCGCAAGGCCGCGGTCGTTGCCGCCATCCGTGCCGGGGTGCTGAGTTCGCAGGAAGCTTGCGAACGCTACATGCTCTCGCTCGAAGAGCTCGCGGCGTGGGAGACGGCACTCGATGAGAACGGTATCCCGGGCTTGCGCGTTACGCGCCTGCAAATTTACCGCGGCGCTTCGCGCAGAAAACGGTGAAGCGCCTCTCAGTTACCCGATCTCGCGAGCGAAGGCCGGCATAACCTCGCGCGCGAAGCGGCGCAGGCTCTGGCGACCGCGGGCTCCGCCGCCCGAGCCGCCGCCGTTGACCAGGACATAGCCGACACCCGCTTGGCGCAGCTCGTCGAGCTTCCCAGCGATTTCGTCGGGTGTCCCGTACATGGCGCTGATCTCGTTTGCCGCTCGCGGGTCGCCGGTGGCGCGGTCCGGCCCGCCATGGACGGTGCCGTCGGGACGGGTCGCGAGCTTCAGCTGGCGCATTCGGTTCTGCAGGCGGCGCTCCATCGCCGCTTCCCGTTCGGCCGCGTTCTCGGCGACGAAAAATGCCCGGGTTACCCCGATCTGCATCGGATCGAAATGCCGGCCATGCGCCTCGACCTCGGCCTTGTAGGCCGCGATGTTGCGGGCGACGTCCTCGGGCGAGGCGTACTGGCCGAGCAGCAGATTGAACCCTTGCGCCGCCACCCGGCGGATCGAATTCTCGCCGCCGGCCCCCATCCAGATCGGCGGGTGCGGTCGCTGCGCTGTCGGCGGCTCGACCACGATGTTGTCGAATTGCCAGTATCTTCCGCGGTGGGAGAACGGCTCGTCCGCGGTCCACGCCTGGAGGATCATGGCAAGCGCCTCGTCGAACCGCGCGTCGGCTTCCTCCATCGGCATGCAAAAACCGGCGAACTCGTTGTAGCGATAGCCCTTGCCGATGCCGAAATCGAGGCGGCCACCCGATAGGAGATCGAGGGTCGCCGCCTGCTCGGCCAACAGCACGGGGTTGTGCCAGGGCAGCACCATGACCGCCGTGCCGAGGCGCAGCCAGCGCGTGCGCGCGCCGAGCCAGGTCAACAGATTGATCGTGGCCGAAACCTGGCCAAAGCCGGTGAAGTGGTGCTCGACGACGAAGGTGCTGTGAAAGCCGAGCGCCTCTGCCTCGATGTTGTAATCGATGAAGTCGCGGAAGCCCTCACTGCTGTCGAACTCGGGGCCGCCGCGCCGTGCGGTAGCGCTGCCGAAGAGACCGAACTGCATCCTTCTTACCCCTCCGTCGCCGGCGGCCCGAGTTTCCCGCTAAGCCGGGCGCTTCCAGCCGAGCCAGTCGATGATCGCCTGCCCCATCACCAGATCCTTGTCGCGACCCTGAAGCCACGGCAATTCCTCGGTGAACATCGTCACGCATTGCCTATACGAGCAAGGCATGCGTGTGATGTCGGTGCCCCAAAAGCATCGCTGCGCGCCGAACGCGTCATAGATCTGGCGGATGTATTTGTGGATGTTGCGGTAGGGGTAGGGCTCGCTCGAATAGCTCGGCGCGCCCGAGAGCTTGACCGCGACATTCGGAAGTTTGGCAAGCGCCAGCATCTCGCCCAAATTGGCAAAGGCGGCATCGTCCTTCCCGGAGCCACCCCCACCGCCGCGGCCATGGTGATCGATGTGCAATTTCAGCCCGGGGTAGCGCTCAGCGATCCGGCCGAACTCGGCCATATGTCCGCCCGCCAGCAGGCCGACCGGCAGCTTCTCCCGCTCGCAGGCCGCCCAGAACCAATCAACGGTGCCGTCCGACCACCAGCTCTGTTGATGCGGCTGATTGAACGTAAAGCGAAAGCCGAGCATGCCCGGCCGCTGCCGCCAATTCTTGACGATGTCTTCCTTGTTCGGGGCCTGCAGGTCGAAATTGCCGAGGATGCAGAATTTGCTCGGATATGCCTTCACCGCTTCGACCGCCTGAACGTTGGGCGCTTCGCCGAGTGTGCTGGGCGGATGAATGACCGCCGCGTCGACCCCGGCTTCGGCCATTTCCTTCAGGGCGTCGTCGACATTGTAAGTCGCGATCTGGCGGTGTTGCGGCGACATCCGGGCGTTTTCCCAGAGATGGATCTGTGAATCGACGATCGGCATTGCGTTCCTCCTCTACAGTTGAGCCCTAGCCCTCACGGGACGGGGGGCTGCGGAATGATCGAGGTCCAGGCGGAGCCTGCCCTCGGTCTCGATGTCCTCAAGGACCTGCGCGACGACCTCAGCGACGGCTTCGCGCGCCGATGACGCGCCGCGGTTGGCGGCGACACCGAGCGCCAAGGTTCTGAAGACGCCGTTCACGGTGATCCGATGCGCTTCGGCGAGCCCCCGCACACATTCCCGACATACCGAGGAATGCGGCAGGATCGAGGCGCCGACACCTTGCTGCACCATCAGCCGGATCGTCTCGTGATCGTTGAGCTCGGTCTCGACCTGAAGCTCAACGCCGCGGCCGGCGAGCAGTGTCTCCATCGCCGCGCGCAACCCGTCGCCGAGAATGAGCGGTGTGCGGCTCAGCTCCGCGGGCGAGACGATCTCCTGCGGCCGCGCCCCGGGTCTGGTGACCAGCACCATCTCCTCCTCGGCCAGCCGGGTCGACAGGATCAGACGACTCTTCGACATCTCCGACAGCAGCGCCAGATCGACGCGCCCATCGACGATGAATTCCTCGAGCCGAACCATCCCGGCGTGAACCACCTTTAGCTCGATCATCGGATAATGCCGCCGCATCCGCGCGAACAGCTCAGGCACGACGACCTGGCACAGGGTCGGGGTGACGGCAAGCACGATCTTGCCGCTGGGGTGCGCCTTGTGGGCCCGGATCTCGTCACCCGCGCGCTCGACATCGCGCAGGATGCGCTGCGCGCTCTCGAGCAGCTTCAGGCCGCCTTCGGTCAGCCGCACCCCGCGGTTGGCGCGGGTGAACAACGTGACGTCGAGCTCGTCCTCGAGCCGCTGGACATGCCGGGTCAGTGCGGGCTGAGCGACGTGAAGATGAGCCGCGGCGCGGGTGATGCTGCCGAGCTCGGCGATGCGGACGAAATAGTGAAGGCTGCGCAATTCCATTGTATGGCGATTTCGCCCCACCCCTGCACCGGACGTCAATCGGAATTCCCGCTCTTCCCTCGTTCCGGCCCGCGGCTGCGCCGAAGGGCAACGGCGAGCATGGGCCAGACTGCTGCCCGCACATGCTCGGCGGGTGCGATCGTCGGCATTCGGAAATGTCCATTGGCCTCTCCCGTTTCCCTGCCGTGCGGGAAAAAAACGGGTAAAAAAATTTTTGAGACCGGGCCTAACCGAAAAAACCTCGTGCGATCATAGACTTGATCGTGAAGCTAGGCAAAAATCGAAGGGCTGGCAGGGAACCGGCAGGGAAGCTCAAGAGCGCCGGATGCGGTGTGACACTGGCCAACTAATAACACAATATTAATTAATGAATTCATTAATTAATATTGTGTTATTACGCTATATGGATACGAGCCAGCCCTGCGCAAGGGCCTCACACCGGGCTCTCGAAGTAATAGGCGAGCGCCGGCATGCACGCCGTATGTGCGGTTCCATGCCGGCCGAGGCACGGCTGACAATAGCGAGCATGTGGGCGGTCGTCGCCGGCGGTTTCTGCCGAAAATGAATAGCGTGTGCCGATTATGCTCGGCAACCTCGGTTCGACAGGACGGGTTGGGTGGAGATGCCGGGCACCATTACCTCGGGCTTCAGCGAAGCGGAGAAATTTGCGGCTGCGCTGCGCGCGGAGGGTGTCCTTAGCGTACTCGTCACTGGGACCGGCGAGTTTCGAGCGCGGCTCACCCAAGTCGCCTTGCACCAACTGCGGCTATCGGCCGCCGAGGAGCACCTGTCGCGGATCGCCCTTGTCGCTGTGCCGGCCGACATGATCCTCGTTTCGCTCGCGAGGGGCGGGACATCCGCGCCGATATGGGGCGGGGTCAGATTGGACGCGAACGAGATCATCACGCTCGCGGCGCGCCAGCGCCTGCACATGCGAACCGACGGGCCCTGCCGCTGGGGATCGATCTGGATGCCGGCTGGAGAGCTGGCTGGCTACGGCAGGGCATTGACCGGAGCCGACTTTACCCTCCCCTCCGCCGCCCGATGGCGGTTGCGGCCCGCGATGATCAGACGGCTGCGGCATCTCCATTCGGCCGGCATTAGAGTGGCCGAAGGCTCACCTAACGTGTTGATCGGCGCCGAGGCGGCACACGGGCTGGAGCAGCAATTGATCGAAGCCTTGGTCGAGTGCCTCGCAAACGGATCAGAAATTGACACCAGCCGCCTCACAATTGAGCATCAGGACGTTGCGCTCCGCTTCGAGGCGTTGCTACAAACTAAGTTGGAGCACGCTCTTCGAATGGCAGACATCTGCAAGATGCTCGGCATCTCGGCACGTGACTTCCGGTTGGCCTGCCAGGAACAGCTCGGCGTGGATCCGGCCACCTATGCTCGCCGCCGCCTGATGCACCGCGGGATCGCTGAGACGCGCTGGCATATGAAAGGTTCATGTAAGCAATAACTGCTAACCTCTACCCGGCTGCCCTTAGCACATTGCGTCGAAACCCTCTGGCGAGGTTCCAGATGCCGTCGAGCGCTGTGCGAACCTTCACCGACCCCGACGATTATGCGGCGTCGATCCGCGCGACGAGCGCCGAGATGACCGTCACTGCGCGCGGGCAATTTAGCGCTAAGCTCATCCGGATCGATCTGCATCGGCTGTGGACGCAGCGATTCTTCGACAACCTGGCGCGCCTCGCGCACTCGGCCGCCGTAAGCGGACGGGCCACCTTCTCGTTCCGCACGCAACCTGGGCCAAGCCTGCTCTGGGGCGGTGCGGAAATGCTGCCGACGAACATTGTGCGACACGGCGAGGGCGCAAGCACCTTTCAACGTTCGTCCGGGTCGGCTAGATGGGGCGCCATGTCGCTGCCGTTGGCGGATGCAGCGGCTGTCGGAAACATTGGCTGGGTGCGACCTGATGCCACCCCGCTCTACGACGCTGATCACCCCTTCCCCCTCGGCGATGGCCAGGCTCCAGCGGCTGCATGCGGCGGCCGCGCAGCTGGCCGAAGACGCCCCGGAAGTCATCGCCCATCCTGAGGCGGCGCGCGGTCTCGAGCAGGCGCTGATCGAGGCCTTAGTCGACTGCCTACGAGAAGGAGCACGTTACGAGGACAGGTCGACGCTGCGGCATCACGCGGCGATCCTTCGCCGGTTTCGCAAGGCAGTTAAGGAAAACCCCGAGCAGCCGCTTTACATTCCCGAACTGTGCACGGCGATCGGAGTATCGGACCGGACCTTGCGGGTGTGCTGCCAAGAGCAATTGGGGATGAGCCCCAAGCGGTACCTGCTGTTGCGCCGAATGCATCTCGCCCGCCAGGCTCTGCGCGACGGCTCACCCGGCGCGACAACGGTGACCGAGATCGCCACGCAATATGGCTTCTGGCAATTCGGAAGGTTCGCCGGAGCATACAGATCGCTCTTCGGCGAAGCGCCGTCCACGACCCTCCATCGCGCACACGAATAGGCCCGGCGGTCAGATTTTTCGCATTTCTGCCGAAATTGAATAGTCGGACGAAAGTTCGGCTGCCTAGGCTTGAGGCTCGGGCAAGGTTTGCCTGCCCGACCTAGACTATTCGGAGACAAGCCATGACCATGAACCTGGCAGCCGCGGCGAGGGTTATACGGCTCACTGTCCGCTCACTCAAGGTGATGCTTGTGGCGGCTGTGTTCGCAATGGCCGGCTGCTCCGGGATGATGAATACCCCAACCGCGCAGAGCGTCGCGAGCTTGTCGCCCTCCGGCAATGTCACGATCACCGAGGATTTCGTCACCGGCGTGGGGGGCGGCAGCGGCACCCTGGAGTTCCAGGGGCGGACCTATCCATTCAAAGTGGTCGGCACTGTTGCGGGCCCCGGTGGCGGGCTTGAGAAAATCAGCGCTTCGGGCCCGGTCTATAAGCTCGCGAGCGTCTCCGATTTCGCGGGCAGATACACGCAAAGCACCGGCAAAGCCGGTCTCAGCTCATCAGGCAGCAGCGATCTGTGGCTGGAGAACAGCGCCGGCGTGATCATGCATTTGCAAGGCACGAGCACCGGCGCAATGCTGACCCTCGGAAAAGACGAGATCTTCGTTCGAATGGGCCAGTAGGCGATCCCGCAGGCGCTTGACGTAGAGAGCCTCGAGCAAGAAACCGATGAAGGGTCCTTGCGCAGCTGCATTCCTGGCACTCTGTGTCGTATCCGCGACCGTTCAGGCGGCGGACGATCCGCTGCCGTCTTGGAACGATGGGTCCGCGAAGCAGGGGATAATCGAGTTCGTTCAGGCCACCACCGATCGGTCGAACGCGAAATTCGTGCCTCCCGAGGAGCGCATTGCGACATTCGACCAGGATGGAACGCTGTGGGTCGAGCACCCGCTGTACACACAGGTGGTCTACTGTCTTGAGCGGGTTCCGGCGCTGGTCGCGAAGAAGCCAGAGCTCAAGAGCGTAGAACCGTTCAAGACCGTGCTGTCCGGCACCCGCGAGGCGATCGCCCAGCTGTCGCTGGCGGAATTGGAGAAGATTCTCGCCGCCACCCTTACCGGCATGACGATCGACGAGTTTCAGGCGGAAGCGAAGAAATGGCTGGCAATCGCTCGACACCCGCGCTGGCAGCGGCCCTATACCGAGCTCGTCTATCAGCCCATGCTGGAAGTGCTCAATCTGTTCCGCGCCAATGGCTACAGAACCTATATCGTCACCGGCGGCGGCCAGGACTTCGTGCGCGTCTATTCCGAGCAGGTCTACGGCATTCCGCCTGAGCAGGTCGTCGGCACGGCGGGCGGCACAAAATACGGCTTCGACAAGGAGCGCCGGCCAGAGCTGACGAAGGAACCCAAGCTGCTGCTCAACGACAACTTTGCCGGCAAACCGGAGGGGATCCAGCTCGTCATCGGCCGCAAGCCGCACGCCGCTTTCGGCAACTCGACCGGCGATCAGCAGATGCTGGAATATACGACAATCGACAATGGCGCCGGGCTCGGGATGCTGGTGTTCCACGACGATGCTGCGCGCGAATACGCCTACGGGCCGGCGCAAGGGTTGCCCGCGACCAAGGTCGGCACCTTTACCCAGGCTCTCTATGACGAGGCCAGACAACGCGGTTGGTTCGTCATCAGCATGAAGAACGACTGGAAGCGCATCTTTGCTTTTGAGCACTAGCTTCGAAAAGCGACCAACTGGAGAGAATCACGATGATCCGGAGACATCATCTCATCACGCTGACATTTCTGGGATTCTGCGTCTCGCTGCTCCCTTCCTGCGGATCGCCTGGGGGTGGGAGTGCGCTGCAATCCTACGCCCCGGTGGCGGCACAACCGTCGGGAACGGCGCGAGTGTGGTTTATGCATACCAATGACCCTCAGGAGCAAGCAGGAGATCCGATAATCTACGCCAACGGCAACCAGATCGGCCGCAGTATCCCGGGTATAGCCTTCTATAAAGATTTCCCGCCGGGCACTTATGCCTTTGCGGTGCAAAGTTACGGCCTGACCGCTGGCGAGCCTTTGAAGAAGGACGTAGTTCAGCTCGCGCCGGGGACCCAGACTTATCTCGAGATCTTGTGGGGAGGCAGCTGGCTCGAAGGTGCTGCCGGTGGCGCCAGCTATTATGTGCGAACGCTGCCGCCGGAGTTGGACCAGGCATATCTCCGTATGTTGACCGACAAGGGTCCACCGCGGGCGTTGTAGCGGAAGATCGGAGCACCGCATCGCGTCGCCTTCTGCCGAAATTGCATAGGCACCCGGCATCGGAGGTACTGCAAATCCGCCTGATGATACATCGCTATGAGGAGTGAACAGGTGATACGAATAGCTCTTCCGCGTCTCGGCGCACTCGCTGCCGGGCTGCTACTGGCCGCCACCGCATCGGCGCAGAACCGGCCCGCTGCTCCAGCGGCGCCTGCCGCTCCAAATGCCGCCGCGCCTGCGATCGCAGAGCAGGCCGACCGGCTGATCAAGGAGATGAGCGCGTATATCGGCTCCGCCCAGGAGTTCACCTTCCATGCCGATGTCACCTTCGATCATGTGCTGCCGTCGGGCCAGAAGTTACAATTCTCCGCGGCTGAGGAAGTCGTACTGCAGCGGCCAGGCCGGCTCTATGTCGAATGGAACGGCGATCTCGGCGCCCGGAAATTTTGGTACGACGGGAAATCGGTCACTCTCTACGACCCTGCCACACCGTTTTATGCGAGCGAGACCGCACCGCCCGAGGTCGACGATATGCTGGGCCAGCTGTTGCCGAAATTGGACTTTGTTCCGCCGCTCGCCGACTTTCTTTATCGTGATCCATACAAGGCCGTGCGCGACAATATCCAGTATGGCTTTGATCTCGGTCAAACCGATGTAAACGGCAGGAGCTGCCGCGCTCTGGCCTTTGTCGAGAAGGACATCGACTGGCAGATCTGGATCGAAAACGGGCCCCAGCTGACGCCGTGCAAGCTGGTGATCACCTATAAGAACCAGCCCGCACAGCCGCAATTCACTGCGGTCTTCAGTGATTGGGACTTTGCGCCGCGCATCGCCGAGCCGGTGTTCACGCCGGAATTGCCTCCGGGCACGCAGAAGATACCGTTCGCGACCGTGGCGGCTGCAAAGTAGTACCAGGAGGATATAGATGACCAGGCAATCGATGAACGGCAAGAAGATGGCCGGCGGATTGCTGGCGGCTACTGCGATCGCCGCATGCCTCGCGATCGGGGCCGAACACGCCGTAGCATTCCGCGGCGGTTTTGGCGGCTTCCGGGGTGGCGGTTTCCGCGGCGGGGGCTTTGCCGGCGGCTTTCACGGCGGCTCTTTCGCCGGCCGTGGCGCGCGCTTTGGCGACGGCGGCTTTGGCGACCGCAGCACCGATGCCGGCTTTGGTCGCGGTGGCTTTGGCAATATCCACAACGCAAGCAGCTTCTCGGATCACGCCGACACGTACCGGCAGAGCCACCCCGAGTATCAACACAATGCCGGCCAGTTCCAGGAAGCCCATCCGGAAGCCCGGCAAAATGCGTCGCAGGTTCAGCAGAACCGCACTACCGAAACCGGCCAGACCGAGCAAAACCGCATGAATGAAGCCAACCAGCTTCAGTCGAACCGTACCAGCGAGGCGAACCAGCTGCAGTCGAACCGCACCAACGAAGCGAATTACCTGCAGGGTCAACATCAGGCCACCTGGAACAATTACAACGACCACTGGGGCGGGTATTACGGGGGCCTCGGTGGTGTCGGCGCGGGGCTGGCAATCGGCGCCAGTGTAGCAGCGTTGCCCTCAGCGGCCGCCGCGATCTCGGTCGCCGGCAACCCGTACTATTACGCCGGCGGCGTCTATTACGCGGCGCAGGGCGGGCAGTACGCAGTCGTGCCACCGCCGCAAGGGGCAGTCGTATCGAACCCACCACCGTCGTGCTCCAGCATCAATCTCGGCGGTGGTGGGACCGGTCTCGATTGCGGCGGTGCGTTTTACGCTCAAGTCGCCGGGGGCTATCAGGTGATCCCGCCGCCGATCGGCTCGACAACCTACACGTTGCCGAACGGTGCGGTCGCTCAGACTGTCAACGGCATGACCTATTATGCCTACGGCGGCGCTTATTATCGACCCTACTACAGCGGCAGCAGCGTGTTCTACGAAGTGGTTGCAAACCCGGCGTAAAGTGCACGGATGTCACTCGGTCGCAATTGAACGCCCAAGGGAGGATCTGCATCATGGAAACTTCGACTGTCTCTGGTTTACAGCACGCAACCCACCTATCGACGCTGAGCCCGGCAGACCGAAAAGCCGCCGGCAAAAGGCTGCGCGACACCGTAAGGCGCAATGCGCATACCGGCTGGCGGACGCCCGCCGATCGGGCGGATCCGATCGACATTCTCCAGGCGGCCGACGCAACCCGACAACAAGACTTGGTGCCGCTGCGCTATGGCCGCATGCTGCAATCCCCGTTCACCTTCTATCGCGGCTCCGCCGGCGTCATGGCTGCCGACCTGGCCCATACGCCGGTCAGCGGGATCAATGTCCAGGTGTGCGGCGACTGCCACCTGATGAATTTTGGCGGCTTTGCCACACCCGAGCGCCGGCTGATTTTCGACATCAACGACCTCGACGAGACGTTGCCGGCACCCTGGGAGTGGGACGTCAAGCGCCTCGTCGCGTCGTTTGTGCTCGCTGCCCGTTCGAATGGGCTCTCCGACGCGAATGGCCGCGACGCGGCCATCGCCTGCGCCCGCAGCTATCGCCAAAAAATGCGCGACTTCGCGGCCATGGATGTGCTCGATGTCTGGTACGCCCGCCTCGACGACAGCGATGTTCTGGCGATGTTGCCGCAGGACCGCAGGGCGCTGCTGAGCAAGCGGATCGCCAAGGCGACCGCGCGAGGCAGTTCGGAGCTGGTGTACCCAAAGCTGGTCGAGGGCTCCGGTGCGCAGAGCCGCATTCACGACACTCCTCCGACTATTTTCCATGCCGACGCATCGCGAGCTGCCGGCGACCTGGAAATGATCCGGGGGTCGCTCCCAAAGTATCGCGAAACATTGGCCGAAGATCGCCGCGTTCTGTTCGATCGCTATCGGCTGGTCGACGCGGCGGTCAAGGTGGTCGGTATCGGCAGCGTCGGCACCTTGTGCATGGTGGCGTTGATGATGTCGGTCGCCGACAACCCGCTTTTTCTGCAATTCAAGGAGGCCAACGCCTCGGTGCTCGGGGCCTATGCCGGCAAAAGCGCATACGCGCAGCACGGCGAACGGGTGGTCCAGGGCCAGAAGCTGATGCAGCCGTCCTCAGATCTGTTCCTCGGCTGGGGCATCGGTCCGGAGGGACGGCATTTCTACATCCGCCAGTTGCGCGACGTGAAGCTCTCCCCATTGGTCGAGACCTTCGATGCCGAGATGCTGTCGATCTACGGCAAGATGTGCGGTTGGGTGCTGGCGCGTGCGCATGCGAAGGCAGGCGATCCATGGGCCATCAGCGGGTATCTCGGGAAGAACGCCCAGTTCGACGAGGCGATGGGCAAGTTCGCGCTCGCTTATGCCGACCAGGCCGAGCGCGACCATGCGGCACTGCGGGCTGCGGTTCGTGCGGGCAAAGTCGAGGTGCAATTGGAGCATTAAGGTGCAGCCGTCACCAATCAAGTGAATCAGCGAATAGCGGCCATCCTTGCCGTGGTAATGCTATGGAACGGCCAGTCCTTAGCCCAGTTGCCGGCGCTCGGGGCTGACACCAACACCGAGCTGTCCAAGGAGATCGAGAACCCTGTGACCCGTCGGATAACACTACCACTGCGATACGAGGCCGATTTTCTCGATGGAGCCTACGAGGCAACCAAGGATACGTTCTCGATCGACCAGGCAGTGTTGCCCTTCCGTCTGAACGACGATTGGGCACTGATCACGCGCACCAAGCTGCCGGTCGAGGTGCTCCCGCCAAAGAACCTCGGTGACCATTGGGCATTCGGGCTATCGAACGGCTACACGACATTCTTTTTGTCGCCCGAGCATGGCGAAGGTGTGTATTGGGGCGTCGGACCGGTTCTTTACTATCCGTCGTCTAACCCGACGGTCGGTGTCAAGAAATGGGGATCTGGCCCGTCCCTGGCCTTTATTAAGCAGGATGAAAGCCCGTGGGTGATCGGCGCGGTCGTCAACAACATCTGGTCTTTTGGCGGGCCGGGCGGCACCAACCAGCTCTTTCTCAATCCGTTCCTGCACTATCATTTCGCCGACGGATGGTCCGTCGACTCGTCACCCGAGATTACAACGAATTGGATCGCGAGCGGCGGTAAGTGGACCGTCCCGGTCGGCGCGGGCTTTGGTAAGGCGTTTCAGCTCGGAGGGCAGCCGATGAAGTTGGATTTCGACGCCTACTACAATGCCGTGCGACCCAAGGCAGGCAACGAGACCTGGTTGCTGCAGGTCAAGCTGACTTTTCAGTTTCCCGACTAGGGCCAGGTGCTGACGGAGCATCCGGCTTGAGCTGAGATGGGGGTCAAGATGAGGCATTGGGTCATTTGCGCGCTTGTTGCAATCATTGGGGCGGTGGGCGGAGGGGTCACCTTCTCACTTGCGGACGAGATGACCCCAGTGGAGGTCGGCATCGGCGAGTTACGCGGCGAAGCTCTGTCGCTCTTTGCGCCCCGGGGCGCCGTAGCGACGGAAACGAACCCAAACTACAAGGGCGCTGCGGCGCCCGCGCGTGCGACTCCTCCCTCGCCAGCCGCCGCGGACTGGCCGAGTTATAACAAGACGCTCACTTCCGAGAGATTCTCGGACCTCAGCCAGATCAACACCCAGAACGTCGGCAAGCTCAAGGTGCTGTGCACCTACGACGCCAGACAATTCACGAGCTTCGAAACCGGCCTGATCATGGTCGAGGGGGCGCTGATCGGCACGACCGAATACGATATCTTTTCGCTCGACCCGGCGACCTGCGCCCAGAACTGGCGCACACACGAGGACTACCCCGGTTACATTCTGCCGACAAACCGAGGTGCGGCCTACCTGGACGGCATGCTCTATCGCGGGACCGAGGACGGGCGGGTGCTCGCCTATGACTTCAAGTCCGGCAGGCGGGTCTGGGAGGCCACAATCGCGGATCCGAAAAAGGGCGAAGCCGTGCCCGCCGCACCGATCGCGTGGAACGGTCTTGTGTTCGTTGGCAACGCGGGCGGCGACTTCAAGGGCGCCAAAGGACACATGTACGCGCTCGACGCCAAGACCGGAAACATCGTCTGGGAATTCTTTCTGGTGCCCAAATCCGAGGGCGATCCGGTCCGCGGGCCGCAGGGCGCGTCGCCGCTCGACAATTCGACCTGGAAAAACATCCCCGGCGCCCCGATCAGCGGCGGGGGAGCCTGGACTCCTGTGACTTTGGATCCTGCCACGGGGCTATTGTACGTTCCCGTAGGCCAACCGGCGCCTGACTTCGACATCGGCGCGCGCGAGGGCGAGAACCTCTTTACCGACTCCGTGGTTGTCCTCGACGCCAAGACCGGCGCCTACAAAAGTCATTTCAAGATTGTGCCGCGGGATTGGCACGACTGGGACGTTTCTAACCCGCCCGCTCTGATAAGGACGACAGGCGGTAAGAAGCTGATGGCGGTGTCGCCAAAGGACGGTTTCCTCTATGGCTTCGATCTCGCCGACAATAAGCTGCTCTACAAGACGCCGGTGACGACAATCGAGAATGTCGAGGAGCCGTTTTCGACCGACAAGGATGTCCATTTTTGCCCAGGCGCCGGAGGCGGCGAGGAATGGAACAGCCCGGCCTACGATCCTCGCACCAATCTGATTTTCACCGGCGACGTCGACTGGTGCACGACGGTGAGATTGCAGACCAGGGAAGAAATTGTGGCGTCCCCGCTCGGACAACCGTGGACGGCAGAGAAGTCCATCAATCCGTTCAACGAGTTCGGAGCGTTCTCTCGCGCCGACGACCACTGGGCCGGATGGCTGCACGCCGTCGACGCCGACACGGGTGTCTGGAAGTGGCGGCTGAAGTCTAATTACCCGATCCTCGGCGCCGTGACTCCGACCGCCGGAGGCCTCGTGTTCTTTGGCGACGCCGGCGGCAACTTTTATGCGGTCGACGCCGCCAATGGCCAGAAGCTGTGGGGTCAAAAGATCGGCGGCGCGATCGCCGGCGGGGTGATCACTTATACCGTAAACGGCGTGCAAAAGGTCGCGGTAGCGACCGGCTACATATCCCCCGCCTTCCCCGTTCAAATCAGCCGCGCCAAGATCGCGATCCTCGGCGTCGAGGGTGGGTGAGGTGTTACGGACGTGGAAGAGGACAGCCGAGATGACAGCGTTGGATGTCCTGTGGGTCGGCCTGGGCGGCGGTCTCGGGTCCCTGCTGCGCTGGTGGGTCGGGCGCACGGTCGGCGAGCGCTGGCGCGGTGATTTTCCGCTCGGCACGCTGCTGATCAACATCTCGGGCGCCTTTCCGATGGGATACCTGTCGGTTCTGTTCGCGGTCGACTGGCACACCCGGCATGGCACGGCCCTCACTGCCCTCTGCCTGACCGGTATCATCGGCGGCTACACGACCTTCAGCAGCATGCAGATGGACGCCGTCAAGCCGGCCGGAACGAGAGGCCACATTCTCGCTGCGTCCTATCTCGGGCTGTCGGTTGCGGCCGGTCTGGCGGCCGCCGCGCTCGGGGCCGCGCTCGCCCTCGTGCAGGGCTGAGGAGGTCTGGCGTGGTCAATTTCGTCATACTGGTGCTCGTCGGCGGCGGTCTCGGCGCCATGCTGCGCGAGTTCGTCATGCTGATGGTACCAAACCCGGTGGACGGTTTCCCGCTGGACATCCTCGTTGCCAATCTCGTGGCCGCCTTCTTGCTCGGCCTCGTCACGGCGCTGCACGGCCGGCGGGTCCTGTCCGACGACGTCTACATGCTGCTCGGAGCCGGCATCATGGGTGGAATGTCGACGTTTTCGAGCTTTGTCTATGGCAGTGTGGTGTTGATGCACGCCTCGATAGCAAGCGCCGTCGTCGCGGCGGTCTACGTCGTTGTCAGTCTGATGCTCGGCTACCTCGCGATCATCGTCGGAGAGAAGCTCGGCGGACAAGCTCGCAGGCCGGTAGCTGTTCCGGCGGGAGGCGGCTGATGAGCCTTGATCCGGTGCTGCTGTCACGCGTGGCGGTCGTCGCGCCAGGTTGCTCGGTTTGAAATGATAGAGATCCAAGGGGGTGCTGAGCCGTGCAGTTCCAATTAAGCTATGGGGACATCTTCATCCTCTTTTTCCTTACCTTGGGTCCGCTCAAGGCGATCCTGCCATTTTCCAGAGCGACCCATGGGACCGATCTCGGCTTTCAGCGAAGGATGGCATGGCAGTCAACGGCGATTGCCGCTGTGATCGCGCTCGTCGTGGCCTTGCTCGCCCCGCTGGTTCTGGGGAACTGGCATGTCTCGCCGCCGGCGGTCTCGATTACCGCCGGGATCATCCTCTTCGCCCAGGCGCTGAGGATTGTCATGCAGGCGCCGCCTGCGCCCGGGTCAGCCGCGCAGCAGGTCAGCCCCTCGCCGCCCTCACCGGCGATCGCGGTCTTTCCGCTAGCCATGCCGGCAATCCTAACGGCGCCGGGAATCGCTGCTATCGCAGTCATTAGCTCACTCAATAAACATGATCTGGCGAGTGAGGCGATCGTTATTGCACTTCTGCTTGGGGTGATGGTGCTCAACCTGCTAACATTGTGGAACAACGAAACAATTCTAAGGCATGGTCTGGCTGGGATATTGCCGGTAATCGGATGGGTCTTGGCGGTGCTGCAGGCCGCGCTCGCCGTACAGATAATCATTCACGCTCTGCGCGTTCTCGAGGTGTTACACTGGCCCGCTGCCCAGGCCGGAGGCGCGGTATGACAAAGATTGACCACGTCACGCTGGTGCGGCCGCAAACTGCCCCTTCAGAAAGTTCGCGGCACACCGATATGGTCTGGATTCCCGGCGGCACCTTTCGCATGGGGTCGGACAAGCATTATGCGGAAGAGGCGCCCGTCCATCGGGTGACGGTCGATGGTTTCTGGATCGATCGCACGCCGGTGACAAACCGCCAATTCCGCGAGTTTGTCAGGACGACTGGCCATGTCACCTTTGCCGAGATCGTGCCGGATGCGAAAGACTATCCGGGCGCTCTGCCGCATATGTTGAGGGCAGGCTCCCTGGTCTTCAATCCGCCGAAGCATGCCGTCGTCGATATGCGCGACTGGAGCCAGTGGTGGACGTTCAAGTTCGGCGCCGACTGGCGGCGCCCCTATGGCCCGCGCAGCACGCTCAGCGGGCTCAATGATCACCCTGTCGTTCACGTCGCCTACAGTGACGCATTGGCTTACGCAAAATGGGCGGGCAAGGACCTGCCGACCGAGGCGGAATGGGAGTTTGCCGCCCGCGGCGGTCTCGACGGCGCCGAGTTCGCCTGGGGCGACGAATTCACCTCAGGCGGCAAGCCGATGGCAAACACCTGGCAAGGTGCCTTTCCACGCGAGAATTTGAAGCTCGACGGATATGAGCGCACCTCGCCGGTGACTTCATTCCCGCCAAACGGCTACGGCATCTACGATATGATCGGCAATGTGTGGGAATGGACCACCGACTGGTATTCGGTCGGATACGAGGCCGACGCCGACAAGGCCTGCTGCATCCCGATCAACCCGCGGGGCGGTCGTGAGGATGCGAGCTACGATCCCTGCCAGCCCGAAATCAAGATTCCTCGCAAGGTGCTAAAGGGCGGCTCGCATTTGTGCGCGCCGAATTACTGTCGCCGTTACCGCCCGGCCGCACGTCATCCGGAACCGGTCGACACCTCGACGAGCCATGTCGGCTTCCGCTGCGTTCTTCGTCAGGTGAGTTAGGAGAAACCATGAGCGGCGAAGACAAGAAGCACCGTTCGCATTTGCCGATCCCCACACCCGAGCGAACAGGACTGATCACCTATGACGCGCGGGATCCGGACACCAAATTCCCGCCGATCGAGCAATTGCGCCCGCCAAGGGGCGCGCCGAATGTGCTGATCATCCTGATCGACGACGCCGGGTTCGGCTCGTCGAGCGCCTTTGGCGGTCCCTGCCAAACCCCGAACGCGGAACAGCTGGCGGCTGGCGGGCTTAAATACAATCGCTTCCACACTACCGCGCTCTGCTCGCCGACGCGGGCGGCGCTGCTGACCGGGCGCAACCACCACACCGTCGGCATGGGCGGCATCACCGAGATCGCCACCGGTGCCCCGGGCTACAGCTCGGTATTGCCCAATACGATCTCGCCGCTCGCCCGCACCCTCAAGCTCAATGGCTACTCGACCGCGCAGTTCGGCAAATGCCACGAAGTGCCGGTGTGGGAAACGAGCCCGGTCGGGCCGTCCGACGCATGGCCCACCGGAGGCGGCGGGTTCGAGTATTTCTACGGCTTTATCGGTGGCGAGGCGAACCAGTGGTATCCCTCGCTCTACGAGGGGACAACACCGGTTGAGCCAAAGAAGACGCCCGAAGAGGGCTACCACTTGATGGCCGACATGACCGACAAGGCGATGGCCTGGGTCGCACAGCAGAAGGCGCTCGTTCCGGATAAGCCCTTCTTTGTCTATTTCGCGCCGGGCGCCACCCACGCCCCGCACCATGTCCCCAAGGAATCGGCCGACAAGTACAAGGGCAAGTTCGACCAGGGCTGGGACAAATTGCGCGAAGAGACGATCGCCCGGCAAAAGGTGCTGCGTGTCATCCCGGAGGACTGCCGGCTGACCGCTCGCCACGCCGAGATTCCCGCATGGGACGAGATGCCGGAGGCATTAAAGCCGATATTGCGCCGTCAGATGGAGGTCTATGCGGGGTTCCTGGAGTACACCGACCACCATATCGGCCGGCTGCTCGACGGCCTGAAGAAGCTCAACATCCTCGACGACACGCTCGTCTACTACATCATCGGCGACAACGGCGCCTCGGCCGAGGGCACATTGAACGGCGCGTATAATGAGATGGCCAACTTCAACGGCCTGGCGGCGCTGGAGACCCCGGAATTCCTGATGGCGCGGTACGACAAGCTGGGCGGGCCGGAATCGTACAACCATTACGCCGTCGGCTGGGCGCATGCGATGAACACGCCTTACCAGTGGACCAAGCAGGTCGCCTCGCATTGGGGCGGTACCCGCAACGGCACGATCGTGCACTGGCCCAACGGCATCAAGGCCAAAGGCGAAATTCGCTCGCAGTTCCACCACGTCATCGACATCGCCCCGACGATCCCCGAAGCGGCGGGCCTGCCGGAGCCGGTCTCGGTCAATGGCGTGCAGCAGCGACCGATCGAAGGCGTCAGCATGTTGTACTCGTTCGACGACGCCAAGGCGGCGGAACGGCGCGAGACGCAATATTTCGAGATGTTCGGCAATCGCGGCATCTACCACAAGGGCTGGACCGCAGTAACCAAGCACGGGACACCGTGGATCCTGATGGGTCGCAAGACCGTGGCCCTCGACGACGACGTCTGGGAGCTCTACGACACGAGCAAGGATTGGAGCCAGGCCAACGACCTCGCCAAGCAGATGCCGGAGAAGTTGCACGAGCTGCAGCGGCTATGGCTGATCGAGGCGACGCGCTACAACGTGTTGCCGATCGACGACCGGGTTGTCGAGAAAATGAACCCCGACACCGCCGGCCGACCGGTGCTGATCAAGGGAAACACCCAGCTGCTGTTTGGAGGTATGGGGCGCCTGTCGGAGAACTGCGTCCTCAGCATCAAAAACAAGTCCCACTCCGTCACTGCCGAAATCGAGGTCCCGGAGGCGGGCGCCGAGGGCGTGATCATCGCCCAAGGCGCCAATATCGGCGGCTGGAGCCTCTACGCGAAGAACGGCAAGCTCAAATACTGCTATAACGTGGCCGGGGTAAATCACTACTACGTCGAGGCGACGCGGGTACTGCCGGCGGGCGAGCACCACGTACGCATGGAGTTTGCCTATGCCGGTCCCGGTCTCGGTAAAGGCGGCCAGGTGACGCTTTATGTAGACGGGGAGAAGGTCGGCGAAGGGGCGATCCCGATGACCCAGGCGATGGTCTTCTCCGCCGACGACGGCTGCGACGTCGGCGAGGACAGCGGCGCTCCGGTCTCCCAGGACTACGGCTCGCGCGGCAATGCGTTCAGTGGAACCGTCAAAGGGGTGCAGCTCGCCATCGGCGAGGCGGCCGAGAGCTCGGATCACCTGGTCTCGCCAGAGGACGCCATCCGGATCGCTATGGCGCGCCAGTAATCGAGAAAGGCATCGGGCATGTCAGATTTACGCACCACTGCTGGCACCGGCCGGTTCGAGGTCAGAGCAACCGCAAGCGATCATTTTGCCTGGATCCGCACCCGCTTGAGCCTTGAGCGCACGATGATGTCGTGGCAGCGTACGGCAGTGGCGCTGATCGGCTTCGGTTTTGCGATCGTCCAGTATCTCGAACATTTGGAACAGACACCCGAAGCCCGTGCTGCCTATCTTCCACACGCGCCGCGGTATCTGGGGCTGGCGTTGATGGCGTGCGGCATCCTGGCGCTCGTCATTTCGATTTGGCAGTACTCGTGGGCTATTCGTTATCTATGGGGCGAACCGTACACGCCAATCGCCGGCGTTACCAGGGAGGGAAAGCATACGCCGGTCATGGCGGTCGCCATTGTCCTTATCCTCATCGGCCTGTTCGCGTTCTTTGCCGTGCTGCTCCGCCTCACCTAGTCGCGCAGCCGAGCAACGGAGACCTATAAGCACTTTCGGAACCACCCGACCAACGAAAGGAGATCGAGATGGCTAGATCCAGAGCAAGTGCCAAACCAAACATCGTCGTCATCTGGGGCGATGATGTCGGCTTGACCAACATCAGCTGCTACAGCGACGGGTTGATGGGCTACCGCACGCCCAACATCGACCGCATTGCCCAGGAGGGCATGCGTCTTACCGATTACTACGGCGAGCAGAGCTGCACCGCCGGGCGCGCCTCGTTCATTACCGGTCAGCATGGGTTGCGCACCGGCTTGACCAAAGTCGGTCTGCCGGCCGCAACGGTTGGTCTGCACAAGGAGGACCCGACCATTGCCGAATTGCTCAAGCCATTGGGCTACGCAACCGCGCAGTTCGGCAAGAACCACCTCGGCGACCGCAACGAATATCTGCCGACCGTGCACGGCTTCGACGAGTTCTACGGCAATTTGTACCACCTGAATGCGGAGGAAGAGCCGGAACTGCCGGATTACCCGAACCCGCGCGATTTTCCGCATTTTCACGAGCGGTTTGGCCCGCGCGGCGTGTTGGACTGCAAGGCCACCGACAGGGACGACGCGACGGTCGACCCGCGGTTTGGTAGGGTCGGCAAGCAAACGATTCGCGACACCGGCCCACTGACGAAGAAGCGGATGGAAACGGTCGACGACGACATCGCCGCCCGCGCCGAAGAGTACATCAAGCGCCAAGCCCAGGCTGGCCAACCCTTCTTCCTCTGGGTGAACTTCACGCATATGCATTTCCGCACGCACGTGAAGCCGGAGAGCCGGGGCCAGGCGGGCCGCTGGCAGAGCGAATACCACGACGTGATGATCGATCATGACAAGAACGTCGGCACCGTGCTGAAGGCGCTCGACGATGCCGGCATCACCGACAATACCTTCGTCATGTACAGCACCGATAACGGTCCGAATATGTTTTCGTGGCCCGATGCGGCGATGACCCCGTTCCGCAGCGAGAAGAACACCAACTGGGAGGGCGCCTATCGGGTGCCGTGTGTGATCCGCTGGCCCGGCAAGATCAAGCCAGGCACCATCTCGAACGAGATGATTGCCCATCATGACTGGCTGCCGACATTCGCAGCAATGGCCGGCGACCCGGAGGTGACCGACAAGCTACTGAAGGGCCACAAGATCGGCGATATGACCTACAAGATCCACCTCGACGGGCATAATCTAGTGCCGTATTTGACCGGAGAAGTCGAGAAGAGCCCGCGGCAGTCGTTCATCTACTGCAACGACGACCAGCAGGTCGTTGCGCTGCGCTATGACAATTGGAAGATCGTGTTCGAGGAGCAGCGGGCGCCGGGCGGCTTCCAGGTCTGGGCGGAGCCGTTCGTTAACCTTCGGGTGCCGAAGATGTTCAATCTCCGCACGGATCCGTTCGAGCGCGCCGATATCACCTCGATCACCTATTACGATTGGCTGGTCAACCACGTTTACTTGCTGGTGCCGGCGCAGGCCTATATTGGGGAATTCCTGCAGACCTTCAGGGATTACCCGCAGCGCCAGAAGGCCGCCAGCTTTAACCTCGACGACGTGCTCCGTAGGCTGCAGGAGACCAAACACTCGTAACCCAGTCGAACCGGACGCGGGCGGCCTTCGGATCTTCCGACGGCCGCCCAGTGCGGGCTCGGCGGAGCGGCCGATGGAAGAATGGCTGCATCTCGTCACCAAAGACATTGTCGTCATCATCGATGCGATGGCGTTGATCATCGTCGCCGTCGGCACCGCCGAGGCATTCCTGACCGGGCTGTGGGCGGCATTTCCAGCGCCGGCCTCACACAACCGGTTCCGCGAGATCCTGGTGCGCTACGGACGCTGGCTCGTCGCCGGCCTGACTTTCCAGCTCGCGGCCGACATCATCGGGACATCGATTGCGCCAAGCTGGCAGGAGGTCGGGCAGCTCGGCGCTATCGCAGTGATACGAACCTTTCTGAACTTTTTTCTCGAGCGCGACCTTGTTGAACTCGAGATAGGGGCACGGAGCCGCCCGGGGGCCACCTCTCAAGGTCAAGGGGAAGTCCGATGCTAGCGAGCATCGACGCGGTGCGCGCTTTCTATGAGAGCCACCCGTATCCGGCGCCGCTCAAAGACCTCGATCGGCACCGCGCGCTCTATCAGAACCCGGGTCGGCGCCGGGCCCTGTCACTATTGCTGTGGCCGGCGGAGAAGCAGCGGCCAGGTCGAGCGATCCTTATCGCCGGCTGCGGAACGTCGCAGGCTGCCACTTATGCGCTGCGTGAGCCCGATGCGCGGGTGACGGCGATCGACATCAGCGCAATCAGCCTGCGCCACACGCGCGATCTGCAGCAAAAATACGGCTTGCGAAACCTCGACTTCCATAGGTTGGCGATCGAGCAGGTCGGCGAGCTCGGCCAGACATTCGACCAGATCGTCTGTACTGGTGTGCTGCACCACTTGCGCGATCCCGATACCGGGCTTCAGGCGCTGCGCAATGTCCTTGCTCCCAATGGCGCGATGCATGTGATGGTCTACGCAGCATATGGGCGCGCCGGCATCTACATGATGCAGGAATATTGCCGCTTGCTCGCGGTCGGCCCCACGGATGCGGAGCTGCAGGACCTCGGCGCCATGGTCGGCGCGCTCTCCGCCGAGCATCCGATCGCCGGCGTGTCGCGGCGAACAAAGGATTTCACTTATCCGAATGCGCTCGCCGATGCGCTGCTCCACCCTCAGGATCGTGCCTACACCGTACCGCAGCTCTATTCCTGGCTCGAGCGTTGCGGCCTGTCGTTCGGGCGCTGGTTCGAGCAGGCTCCCTATCTGCCGCAGTGCGGGGCAATCGCGAGTATGCCGCACGCCACGCGTCTCGTCTCGCTTGCGCCGCCATTGCAGCACGCCGCGGTCGAATTGCTGCGCGGAACGATGACCAAGCACAATTTCATCGCTTATAGAGACGATCGCCCTGGAGACAGCCAGCCGATCACATTTGACGGTGACGCCTGGCGGGGCTGGGTTCCGCTGCGTTTGCCGTGGACCCTGTGCATCCGAGACCGGGCGCCTCCTGGTGCCTCGGCCGTGCTGATCAATCGGTCCCACACCTATCCCGACCTCGCCCTGCCTATTGATGCAGCAAACCAGCACCTCTTCGACGCGATCGACGGCACGCGCTCTGTCGATGAGATCCTACGCAATACCGCTGGAGCCGCTGATGCTAAGCGGACCCGCAGGTTTATCCAGCAGCTCTGGGAGTATGATCAAATCGTGTTCGACGCGACAGCCTCGCACTAATTGATGCAATTAGGGGAGCAAACGATGGCGAAGACGCCCACCACCGCGCCAACCAAGACGGCCGAAGCGCAACGGCTGGATGAAGCGCTGAAGCAAGGAGTGCTGTGGCGGCAATGGGGACCCTACCTCAGTGAGCGCCAGTGGGGCACCGTCCGCGAGGACTACAGCGCGGACGGGAACGCCTGGGACTATTTCAGTCACGATCAAGCCCGCTCGCGCGCCTATCACTGGGGTGAAGACGGCCTCGCCGGTGTCAGTGACGATCACCAGCGGCTGTGTTTTGCGTTGGCGCTGTGGAACGGCAAGGACCCGATACTCAAGGAGCGGGCGTTCGGCCTAACCAACAGCGAGGCCAATCACGGGGAGGACGTTAAGGAATATTATTATTATCTCGACAGTACGCCGACCCACTCGTACATGAAGTACCTCTATAAGTACCCGCAGAGTGCATATCCCTATGTGGATCTGATAAATACCAACCGACATCGCACTCGTTTAGATCCCGAATATGAACTGCTCGACACCGGCATATTCAGTGAAGACCGATATTTCGACGTTTGCGTAGAATACGCAAAAGCAGCACCGACGGATTTGTTGATTGAGATCAGCGTATGCAACCGAGGGCCTGAGGAAGGCGTGATCCACGTGTTGCCGACCCTCTGGTTTCGCAACATCTGGACATGGTGGCCAGAGGAGCCAAAACCATCGCTCAGGGATGCGTCGCGTGGAAACGCCGTGGCTATAGCCGCGGCAGATGCGTCACTCGGAAGCTATTTCCTCTATTGCGAGGGACAGCCACTCCTGCTGTTCACTGAAAACGAAACTAATAACCAGCGTCTCTTCGGCACCGCCAATCCGACCCCTTATGTCAAGGACGGGATCAACGACTGCATGGTGATGGACCGGCAGAACGCGGTCAACCCGAGCAATACGGGGACCAAAGCCGCCGCACACTACCAACTGCGGGTAGGCGCAAAGGCGACCGCCGTCATCCGACTGAGGCTGAACAATGTCGCTCCTGGTGCCGACGGTCCCTTCGGCCCCCAGTTCGCACATATCCTCGAGGCGCGGCGGGGCGAGGCTGACGAGTTCTATCGGGCGATAACCCCTCCCGGGGTCGGTGAGGATGCGGCCAATGTGATGCGGCAGGCACTCGCTGGCATGCTGTGGAGCAAGCAATATTTCTTCTACGATGTCGATAAATGGCTCGATGAACATCGTGCCGATCCGTTGCTGGCGGAAACCGGTGCGGCGCGGAACCGCGAGTGGTTTCATATGATCAGCGACCATGTGATCTCGATGCCGGACAAGTGGGAGTACCCATGGTTTGCTGCTTGGGACCTCGCCTTTCACACGATCGCACTCTCCACCGTCGACATCGATTTTGCCAAGGAGCAGCTGAACCTTCTGCTTGACGGGGCGTACCAGCACCCGACCGGCCAGATCCCTGCCTATGAGTGGAACTTTAGCGACGTCAACCCACCGGTACACGGCTGGGCCACAATTTTTCTCTACCGTATGGAGCAGGCATTGCGCGGCACGCGTGATCTCCAGTTCCTTCGGAGGGTCTTTGGTAAGCTGACATGGAACTTCGGATGGTGGGCGAACCGCAAGGACAGCTCTGGCAATAACCTCTACGAAGGCGGGTTTCTCGGGCTTGACAACATTGGCGTCTTCGACCGTAGCGCACCACTGCCCACCGGAGGCTATCTGGAGCAGGCGGATGGCACGGCATGGATGGCTCTTTACTCGCAGAACATGATCGAGATTGCCGTCGAGCTGGCGTCAAGCGACCCGGCATACGAGGATTTGGCAGCAAACTTTGTCGCCCACTTTGTGCTGATCGCCCACGCCATGAACCAGGTCGGACCGGATGGCATGTGGGATGAGGAGGACGGCTTCTATTACGACATTCTTCGCAGTCCCGACGGGCACACAACCAGGCTGAAGCTCCACTCGATGGTGGGTCTGCTGCCGCTCTGCGCCGTGACGGTTGTGGAGAAGTGGCAGAGAGAACGGGTTTCAAAAATGACAGAGCATCTGTTTCAGCGCCTGCGACGGATGCCGGAGTTGGCGGAGTCGGTCCATGCAACGGGCCCCGGCCACTATGGGTATGCCGAGCGCGGCATCCTGGCCCTGGTGAACGAGGATCGGCTGCGTCGAATTCTATCTCGGATGCTGGACGAGAACGAGTTCCTGAGCCCCTACGGGATCCGGGCACTATCTCGCTATCATGCCGATCATCCCTACATCTTTCCGGTGGACGGTCACGAGTACCGGGTGAATTATCTCCCGGCGGAGTCGGACACCGGGATGTTCGGCGGAAACTCGAACTGGCGTGGGCCGATCTGGATGCCGGTCAATGCGTTGTTGATTCGCGCTCTGATGCAATACTATCTGTATTATGGCGACAACTTCAAGATCGAGTGCCCAACCGGCTCGGGGAACGCGATGAACTTGTTTGAGGTGGCCCGCGAGATCGCCAACCGGGTGACTGGTATTTTCCTTCGCAATCAGGCGGGCCGCCGGCCGGTGTTCGGCGGCGCCCCGAAGTTCCAGAATGATCCCTATTGGCGGGATCATATATTGTTCTACGAGTACTTTCATGGCGACAACGGCGCCGGCATCGGCGCCAGTCATCAAACCGGGTGGACCGGGGTGGTGGCACCGTTGATCGAAATCTTCGGGCACCTCGACGCCCAGACCTTTCTCGAACACGGGCGGGAGGCCGCCTTTGAGCTCTGATGAATATCGGGATTTCGCAGAGCGCCGGAATCTCGGGCGTCAGCTATGCCGCTAAAGGACAGGGTCGCCATCGTCACTGGCGGCAGCAGTGAGTGGGATCGGTCAGGCGATTGTTCTCGAACTCGCCCGGTGGCACGCCAGCATCGTCATCGACTATGTATGCCATCCGGAAGCGATCGACGCGCTCGAGCAGCAGGTCAGAAAGCTCGGTGATCAGTCGATTGGGGTCGAAGCCGATGTCAGCAAGCTCGCCGACCTGCGGATGCTCGTCGACAGGGCGGTGAGCAAGTTTGGCCGGGTGGACATTATGGTCAACAACGCCGGGGTCGAGACGCGCACTTCGGTCCTCGACACGACCGAGGATCAGTACGAAAAGGTAATGGCGATCAATCTCAAGAGCGCCTTCTTCGGCACGCAGATTGCCGCCAAGAAGATGATCAAGCAGGGCGGCGGCGGCCGCATCATCAACATCACCCCGGCTCATGAGGACTGGCCGATGCCCGGGAATACCGCTTATTGCCTGTCCAAAGGCGGCATGCGCATGCTGACCCCGCACAGCGGGCGTCGAACTCGCCAGACACAACATCCTTGTTGTCGGGGTGGATCCGGGCGCCGTGGCGACGCCGATCAATGTCGGAACAATGCACGACCCCGCCAAGCTTGCGCAGCTGGACAAGGCGATACCGGTGGGGCGAATGGCGCGCCCGGAGGAGATC
>Ga0306920_100001631_pt1 | contig 27965 bp, 23 predicted proteins | sample flu12Cox44000170_FD_204666 | JGI IMG/M metagenome (GOLD analysis project Ga0306920, IMG submission 204666) | Lab enrichment of tropical soil microbial communities from Luquillo Experimental Forest, Puerto Rico - flux4day.12C.oxic.44.000.170 (v2)... | ecosystem: Environmental > Terrestrial >... | reverse complement strand
TGGCGACGTAGATCGCCATATAGACCAGCACGCCCTGAACGCCTTCCTGCGTGCCGGCGGCGAGCCCGATGAGCGCGAAGCCCATGTGGCCGATGGACGAATAGGCCATTAGCCGCTTGAAGTTGCGCTGGCCGATGGCGGCAAAAGCGCCGAGCGCCATGGAGGCGATAGCGACGAACACCACGATCTGCTGCCATTGCGTCAAGATGCCGGGAAACGCCACGATGGTCGTGCGCACAAACATGGCGATGCCGGCGACCTTGGGGGCGGCGGCGAAGAAGGCGGTAATGGGCGTCGGCGCGCCCTCGTAGACATCGGGCGTCCACATGTGGAACGGCACCGCCGAGACCTTGAAACAGAAGCCCGCGAACAGGAAGACCAACCCGAACACCAGCCCCAGGCTCGCGGTACCTCCGCTTCCCTGGCTCGCGGCGTTGGCGATGCCGGCGAAGCTCACCGTGCCGGTGAAGCCGTAGACCAGTGATGCACCGTAAAGCAGCATGCCGGAGGACAAGGCGCCGAGCACGAAATATTTGAGCCCAGCCTCGGTCGAGCGCACGGAATCGCGATTGATCGCCGCGACCACGTAGAGCGCCAGACTCATCAGTTCGAGTCCGAGATAGAGCGCGATCAGGTCGGCGGCCGAAATGAGCATCATCATGCCGGTGGTCGATAGCAGGATCAGGATCGAATATTCGAACGTTTCGCGTTTCTCGCGCGCGAGATAGTTCGACGACATCAGGATCGCTGCGGCCGATCCGGCCAGCGCCAGAAGCTTGAGGAAGCGGGCGAAGCCGTCGACGATAAAACTACCGCCGAAGGTGACGAGCTTGCCCGCGGGCAGCAAAACAACGATGAGACCGGTAAGAACCAACAGCAGGATCGCCGCGCCCTCGATGCCCTTGGTCGCGCGCTCGCCGCGGAACGCGCCGACCATCAGCAGCAGCATGGCGCCGATCGCGAGCACGATTTCCGGCAGAGCCGGCAGCAGCGCGGGGATTTCAATGGTCTCGGTCATCGGTCGCTTTCGGCCTGTGGTCAATGCGCTAGCAAGGCGGCGGCCTTCGCCGCGCCGATGGCGCGGTCGTAGTTCTCAAGCAATTGCGCGACCGAAGCCGCCGACACGTCCAGGACCGGCTTCGGGTAGATGCCGAACAGAATGGTCAGGACGACCAGCGGCCCAAGCGTGATGATCTCGCGATAGTCGAGGTCCTTGATCGTGGCCAGGCTCGCTTTGGTCAGCGCGCCGAAAATGACCTTGCGGTACAGCCACAGCGCGTAAGCGGCCGAGAGGATAGTGCCGGTGGCCGCTAGCGTCGCCACCCAAGTATTGACCCGGAACGTGCCGATCAGCGTGAGGAATTCGCCGATGAAACCCGTGGTACCGGGCAGCCCCACGTTCGCGAGCGTGAACACCATGAACGCCGCGGCATAGAGCGGCATGCGATTGACGAGGCCGCCATAGGCGGCAATTTCGCGCGTATGCATGCGGTCGTAGACCACCCCGACGCACAGGAACAGCGCCGCCGACACGATGCCGTGGGAGATCATCTGGAAGATACCGCCAGCCACGCCCTGCGTGGTCGCCGCAAAAATGCCCATGGTGACGAAGCCCATGTGGCCGACCGAGGAATAGGCGATGAGCTTCTTCATGTCCTCCTGTGCGAGCGCGACCAGCGAGGTGTAGATCACCGCGACCACCGAAAGCGCGTAGATCAGCGGGGCAAGGTCGTGCGAGGCCGCAGGGAACATCGGCAGCGAGAAGCGCAGGAAGCCGTAACCGCCCATCTTCAACAAGATAGCGGCAAGGATCACTGAGCCCGCGGTCGGCGCCTCGACGTGAGCGTCCGGCAGCCACGTGTGCACCGGCCACATCGGCAGTTTGACCGCGAAGGAGGCGAGGAACGCGAGCCACGCCCAGGTCTGCAGCCCGCGCGGGAAGCCGTAGTGCAGGAGCGCCGGGATCTCGGTGGTCCCCGCGTTCCAATACATCGCCATGATGGCGAGTAGCATCAGCACGGAGCCGAGCAGCGTATAGAGAAAAAACTTGAAGCTGGCGTAGACCCGGCGCGGGCCGCCCCACACCCCGATGATCAGGAACATCGGGATGAGACCGCCCTCGAAAAACAGGTAGAACACCACGAGGTCGAGCGCCGCAAAGGTGCCGACCATCAGCGTTTCCAGCACAAGGAATGCGATCATGTATTCCTTGACCCGGTGCTGGATCGGCAGCCAGCTCGCGATGATGCAGACCGGCATGAGCGCGGTCGTAAGGATGACGAACGGCAGCGAGATGCCGTCGACGCCCATGTGGTAGGTGATGGCGCCAGCGAGCCAAGGCCGTCTCTCGACGAACTGGAACTCGGCCGACGAGGGGTCGAAGCGGTAGAGCAGAATCAGCGAGATCGCGAAGGTGATCAGCGTCGTCCAGAGCGCGACCCAGCGCGCGTTGCGTTTCTCCGCCTCATCGTCGCCGCGCATCACCATGACGAACAGCGCGCCAACGAGCGGCAGGAAGGTGGTGACGGAGAGGATCGGCCAGCTCATCGTCAGCCTGCCCGCGCGCCGAACATGAACCAGGTGATGAGCGCCGCGACGCCGATCAGCATGGCGAATGCATAGTGGTAGAGGTATCCGGTCTGCAGCCGCACCACGCTGCGGGTCACGTCGAGCACGCGCGCCGAGACGCCGTCAGGCCCCAACCCGTCGATCGTCCAGCCGTCGCCGTATTTCCACAGCGCGCGAGCCAGCCACAAGGTCGGGCGAACGATCAAGAAGTCGTAGATCTCGTCGAAGTACCACTTGTTGAGCAGGAATTTGTAGAGCGGCTCCTGCTGGCGGGCGAGCTCGACCGGCAACTCCGGTCGGCGAATGTAGAACTCCCAGGCGATGACGAAGCCGACCCCCATCAGCACCGTTGGCGCCATGGCGATCAGGTGCGGGACATGGTCGAGGTCCTCGAGCACATGGTTGTCGGTCGCGAATTTGAGCGAGCCGCGGAAAAATTCCCCCACGTCGTGGCCGACGAACAACTCCGAGAACGGGTAGCCGGCGAAGATCGAGCCAGCCGCGAGAAAGCCGAGCGGAAGCACCATCACCATCGGGCTCTCGCGCGCCGCGTCGTAATGATGGTGGTCGTGCGGGCTGCCGTGGAACGTCATGAAGATCAGCCGCCAGGAATAGAACGCGGTCAACGCCGCCGCGATGGCGGTGGTCCCGAACGCATAGAGCGCCATCGGGTTCGTGCTCACATAGGCCGCGGCGATGATGGCATCCTTGGAGAAATAGCCGGCGGTGAGCGGGACGCCGGTCAACGCGAGCGTACCCATCACCATGGTCCAGTAGGTGAGCGGGAGCTTGTCCTTGAGGCCGCCCATGTGCCGGATGTCCTGCTCGTGATGCATCGCAATGATCACCGAGCCGGAGCCGAGGAACAGCAGCGCCTTGAAGAAGGCATGCGTGAACAGGTGGAACATGCCAATCGAATAGGCGCCCGTGCCCATGGCGACGAACATGTAGCCGAGCTGCGAGCAGGTCGAATAGGCGATGATGCGCTTGATGTCATTCTGCACAAGGGCGATCGTCGCGGCGAAGAACGCGGTCGTCGCTCCGATGAAGGTGACGAAGGCTTGCGCGGTTGGCGCCAGATCGAACAGCGGCGAGAGCCGCGCCACCATGAACACGCCTGCCGTCACCATGGTGGCAGCATGGATCAGCGCCGAAACCGGCGTCGGTCCCTCCATCGCGTCCGGCAGCCAGGTGTGCAGCAGGAACTGCGCCGATTTGCCCATGGCGCCCATGAACAGCAGGAAACACATCAACGTCAGCGCATCCACGTCCCAGGAAAGGAAGTGAATGGTCTTGCCGGTGAGCGCGGGCGCCTGCGCGAAGATGGTGTCGAGGTCGAGCGCGCCGGTCATCACGAAGGCGGTGAAAATGCCGAGTGAGAAGCCGAAATCGCCCACGCGATTGACGATGAAGGCCTTGATCGCGGCGGCGTTCGCCTCCGGCTTTTGGTACCAAAAGCCGATGAGCAGATAGCTCATCAGGCCCACGCCCTCCCAGCCGAAGAACAGTTGCACGAGATTGTCGGCCGTCACCAGCGTCAGCATGGCGAAGGTGAACAACGACAAATACGAGAAGAAGCGCGGCCGGAATGGGTCCTCCTCCATGTAGCCGATGGAATAGAGATGGACGAAAGAGGAAATGGTGGTGACGACGACGAGCATCACCGCCGTCAGCGCGTCGATGCGCAGGGCCCAGTCGACCTTCACATCGCCGGAAATGATCCAGGGAAAGAGCGCCACGCGGCTGTCGTGATGGCTAAATCCGACGTCGACGAACGCCAACCACGACAGCAGCATGGAGGCGAACAGAAAAACGGTGGTCACGAGTTCGGCGGAACGCGAGCCCGCGGCCGGCTGTGGCTGCGGCTCGCCGGGCGAGACATCGAGGGCGGCGGACGCCGCTGGCGGGGATGGCGCGCCGTGCGCATGGCTCGCGTCAACCGCGTCGGGCGGCCCGCCCGGATAGCGAGCGCGCGCGCCGGCGAGCGCGATGAGCGCCGCAATGATGGCGCCGAGGAGCGGCAGGAAAACGATGGCGTAATACATGCCGTGCTCAGCCCTTCATCAGGTTGATGTCCTCGACCGCGATCGAGCCGCGATTGCGGTAGTAAGCGACCAGAATGGCGAGCCCAATGGCCGCTTCCGCCGCCGCCACGGTGAGCACTAACAGGGCGTAGACTTGGCCGACCAGATCGCCGAGGAAGGCCGAGAAGGCGACCAGGTTGACGTTGACCGCGAGCAGGATCAGCTCGATCGACATCAGGATGATGATCACGTTCTTGCGGTTGAGGAAAATGCCGAAAATGCCGATCGTGAACAGGATGGCGGCGACCGTGAGATAGTGGCCGAGGCCGATGGTCATATCGTTCCCCCTCGAGCTCTCTAAAGTCCCTGGCCCGGCCGGACCTTGACGATGTCGATGGCAGTCGCCTTGGTGCGCGCAATTTGGTCGGCGATGTTCTGGCGTTTGACGTGAGGCTTGTGCCGCAGCGTCAGCACGATCGCCCCAATCATGGCGATCAACAGCACGACACCAGCCGCCTGGAAGAAATAGACATAGCGCGTGTAGAGCACGTGCCCGAGCGCTTCGGCATTGAACATGCTGGCGATGGGCGGAATTGGCGTCGCGATCGTGCGTTGCACGTCGGGACCGATCGTCCAGCTGACCAGCACCAGCACCAACTCGATCAGAAGAATGCCGCCGAGAAAGGCGCCGATCGGCAGATATTGCATGAGCCCCTGTCGTAGCTGGGCGAAATCGACGTCGAGCATCATCACCACGAACAGGAACAGCACCAAAACCGCGCCGACATAGACGATGATGAGGATCATCGCCAGGAACTCCGCGCCCAGGAGGATGAACAAGGCCGCCGCGTTGACGAACGCGAGAATGAGGAACAGCACCGAATGCACGGGATTCCTCGCCGCAATGACCATGACGGCGGCGGCGATGCACACGCCAGCAAACAGGTAGAAAAACAGCGCGGGGAAGATCATTCCGCGGCCTCACCGGTACGGCGCATCGAGCGCGATGTTGCTGGCGATCTCGCGCTCCCAGCGGTCGCCGTTCGCGAGCAGCCGCTCCTTGTCGAAGTAAAGCTCCTCGCGCGTCTCGGTCGCGAACTCGAAGTTCGGTCCTTCGACGATGGCGTCGACCGGGCAGGCTTCCTGGCAAAGCCCGCAGTAGATGCATTTGACCATATCGATGTCGTAGCGGGTGGTGCGGCGCGTGCCGTCATTGCGGCGCGGCCCCGCCTCGATGGTGATCGCCTGCGCCGGACAGATCGCCTCGCAGAGTTTGCAGGCGATACAGCGCTCCTCGCCGTTGGGATAGCGACGCAGCGCGTGCTCGCCGCGAAAGCGCGGCGAGAGGTGCCCCTTCTCGAACGGATAGTTGAGCGTGGGCTTGGGCTTGAAAAAATAACGCATCGCCAGCACGAAAGCCGCCGCGAACTCCTTGAGGAACAACGCGCGAGCGGTTTGATCCATTTTCATGGCGCAATCCTTTCAGGCACTGTGTTTCGCCAGCGCATGTCCATCAGTCCCCGATCATTCCGCCGAGCCAGTAGCCGATGCCCGCAAACACGATGATGTCGGCCGCGAGCACGGCCCGGCGCAGCAAGGAGGCCTCCTGCTCGAAACTCTCGCGCTCGTCGGCGCTGCCGGCGGAGGCGCGCGAGCGCAAGCCGCGTTCGACGAAGGTGACGAGCGGAACGTAGGCCAGCGCCGCAACGATCGTGCCGATGACGGCTCCGATGAGCCCGGCAAGCGACAGATCCATCATGCCGTTGCTCCGTCATTTCGCGATCAATCCCCCGTATTGCAAGACGCCCGCGACGATCGCGACCATCGCGAGCGAAAGCGGCAAGAACACCTTCCAGCCCAACCGCATGAGCTGGTCGTAGCGGTAGCGCGGCACGATCGCCTTCACCATGGCGAAAAGGAAGAACATGAACAGGACCTTGAGCGCGAACCAGATCACCCCCGGGATCCAGGTGAACGGCGCGACCGGAAACGGCGGCAGCCAGCCGCCGAGGAACAGGATGGTCGCCATGGCGCACATGGTGAGGATGGCGATGTACTCGCCCAGGAAGAACAGCAGGAACAGCGTCGCGGAATACTCCACCGCATAACCGGCAACCAATTCGGATTCGGCCTCCACTAGATCGAACGGTGGACGGTTGGTCTCGGCCAGCGCGGAAATGAAGAACACCACGAACATGGGAAGTAGCGGCAGCCAGAACCAGTTGAACATTCCCCAGTTGCCGTCCTGTGCCTCGACGATCGCGGAGAGATTGAGCGAGCCGGCGCACAGCAGCACGGTGATGATGACGAAGCCGATCGAGACCTCGTAGGACACCATCTGCGCCGCCGAACGCAACGACGCGAGGAACGGATACTTCGAGTTCGACGACCACCCCGCCATGATGACGCCGTAGACCATGAGCGAGGAGATGGCGAAAACATAAAGCACGCCGACATTGAGGTTGGCGATCTCCCATTCGGCACTGACCGGGATCACCGCCCAGGCGGAGAGCGCCAGCACGGCGGTGACGAGCGGCGCCAGCAGAAACACGCCCTTGTTGGCGCCGGCCGGAATGATCGGTTCCTTGACGACGAATTTAAACAGATCGGCGAAGGACTGCAGCAAACCCCAGGGTCCGACCACATTGGGCCCGCGCCTGATCTGCACCGCCGCCCAAATCTTGCGGTCGGCATAAAGCACATAGGCGGTGATGATGAGCAGAATGACGAGCAGAAGCACGCTCTGCGCGACGATGATGGCCAGCGGCCAGATGTAATTGGTCCACAGTTCCGCCATGGCAGCTATTCCGCCGCGGTGAGCGCGGCGTGGCCCTCGGCGATCAGCGAGCATTCCGCCATGACGGCGGACGCCCGCGCGATCGGATTGGTGAGATAAAAGTCGTCGAGCGCGCGGCCGAACGCGGCCTTTTCGAGGGTGCCGCCGCGTGCGGCAAGCGCGGTGATATCCGCCCGCTCGGCGGGCGCGATCTGATCGATGCGCTGCAGCTGCGGATGCGCCTTGAACAGCGCCTGACGCAACTGCGCCAGCGAGTCGTAAGGAAGCTTGCGGCCGAGCGCATCCGACAGCGCGCGCAGGATCGCCCAGTCCTCGCGCGCGTCGCCCGGCGGGAACGAGGCACGGCCGGCCATCTGCACGCGCCCCTCGGTGCTGACATGGATGCCCGATTTCTCGGGGTAGGCCGCGCCCGGGAGAATGACATCGGCCCGGTGCGCGCCCGCGTCGCCGTGTGTGCCGATATAGATCACGAAGGCGCCGGGCGCGATGTCGATCTCGTCGACCCCCAGCAGGAAGAGGAGGTCGAGCGCGCCAGGCGCCGCCATCTGCGCGGCGTTGCGGCCGCCGGCGCCGGGCACGAAGCCGACGTCGAGCGCGCCGACCCGCGCCGCTGCCGTATGCAGGACCGAATAGCCGTTCCAGCCGTCCTTGCCCCCGATCTGCGCGGCCCTTGCCGCGAGCGAAGCGATCGCCGCGCCGTCCGGCCGCGCCAGCGCGCCCATGCCGACGATCACCACCGGATGCTCGGCCTTCTTGAGCACGGCAGCGAACTCATGCCCGCCAGCTGCGACATCCGCGAGCGTCTGCGGCCCCGCGCCGAGATAATCGTAAGGATAGGTGAGATCGGCCCGCTCGCCGATCAACCCGATCGGGAAGGCGCCCATGCGCCAACGCTTGCGGATACGTGCGTTGAGCACGGCAGCTTCGCGCCGCGGATTTGCGGCGATGATGAGCAATGCGTCCGCCTTCTCGATTCCGGCGATGGTCGCGTTGAAGAGGTAGCTCGCCCTCCCCCATGCCGGATCGAGCGCAGCGCCGTCCTGCCGGCAATCGAGATTGGCGACGCCAAGCCGCGTCATCAGGTCCTTGAGCGCGAAGATTTCCTCGACCGCGGCAAGGTCGCCGACGATCGCGCCCATGCGCTTGGCCTCGGTCGCGTCGACCTTGGCGGCGATGGCGTCGAAGGCGTCGCGCCAGGAGGCGGGATGAAGCCGGCCGTTCTCGCGAATGTAAGGCTGATCGAGGCGCTGCGTGCGCAGGCCGTCGACCACGTGGCGGGTCTTGTCGGAAATCCATTCCTCGTTCACGTCGTCGTTGACGCGCGGAAGAATGCGCATGACCTCGCGTCCACGGGTATCGATGCGGATGGCCGAGCCGAGCGCGTCCATGACGTCGATCGACTCGGTCTTGTTGAGCTCCCACGGCCGCGCGGCGAAGGCATAGGGCTTGGAGGTGAGCGCCCCGACAGGACAGAGATCAACGACGTTGCCCTGCAACTCGGAGGTCATGGCGTGTTCGAGATAGGTCGTGATCTCCGTGTCCTCGCCGCGCCCGATGGCGCCGAGCTCCGGAACGCCGGCGACCTCGGTCATGAAGCGGACGCAGCGCGTGCAGTGGATGCACCGATTCATGATGGTCTTGACCAGGACCCCGACATATTTGTCCTCGACCGCGCGCTTGTTCTCCTTGAATCGGCTGGAGTCGACGCCGTAGGCCATGGCCTGGTCCTGCAGGTCGCATTCCCCGCCCTGGTCGCAGATCGGGCAATCGAGCGGATGGTTGATCAGCAGGAATTCCATCACCCCTTCGCGCGCCTTGCGCACCATTGGCGTCTTGGTGAGAACTTCGGGCGGCTCGCCCTTCGGACCGGGCCGGCAGTCGCGCACGCCCCACGCGCACGAGGCTACCGGCTTGGGCGAGCCCTTGAGCTCGACTAGGCACATGCGGCAGTTGCCGGCAATCGAGAGGCGCTCATGGAAGCAGAAGTGCGGGATCTCCGCGCCCGCGGCCTCGCACGCCTGAAGCAGCGTGTAGTCCGTCGGGACGTCGATCTCTTTGCCGTCGACGACGAGCTTGGTCATGTCAATGCCATGTCAACCACAGCAATAATCCAGCGGCGATGGCGATGCCGGCGGCCATGTCCAACCGCACCAACACCGTGATGCTACGCCAAAACCGATGGGATAAGGTCATCGTCCTCGCTCCGTCCCTCAAGCGCAGCGCGCCGTCTTCCATAGTTGCGCGGAAGGGACGCTCTCCCAGCCGAACGCATGCTCGCTCGGCCCGTGCTGCTGCAAGTGCTGCAGCCGTTCGATGGCCTCCTCTACCGCGGGCCGATGTCCGGCCGGCACCCACCACATGACGAAATAACGCTCGTCCATCCGCTCGAACCACTCGTGGCGGCGACCATAGAAGCGTTTGTGTAGTGTCTGCCAAACGAACCGCTCTAGCGCCTCGACGCTGTCCCACACCGACAGGTTGATGGCCATGCGCGGATCGCCGCCGAACGGGCGGGTGTCGATGGCACTTCCGCTGTCATCCTGATAGCGCCACACAAACCCCGGGCTACGTTCCGCCAAGCCGTTCACGACGGCGAGGTTCTCGACGAAGTCCGCCATACGCGGGTCGTCAACCTCGTGGCGCAAGCGCCCGATATTGAGTTGAGCAAGGTGAGGCGTGGTCATCGGGATCTCCGTTACTCCGCCGCCACCCGGACCGGCTCTGGGTGCGGGTTTGCGCTGTAGTCGTCGATGCGTCGCTCGATCTCGTGGCGGAAGTGGCGGATCAGGCCCTGCACCGGCCAGGCCGCGCCGTCGCCGAACGCACAGATGGTGTGGCCCTCGATCTGGGTTGTGACTTCCATCAGCATGTCGATCTCGCGCTTGTGCGCGCGGCCTTCCGCCATGCGGCTGAGCACCCGCCACATCCAACCCATGCCCTCGCGGCAGGGCGTGCACTGGCCGCAGCTCTCGTGTTTGTAGAAGTACGAGATGCGGGCCATGGCGCGGATGATATCGGTCGATTTGTCCATCACGATCACGGCCGCGGTGCCGAGGGCGGATTTGAACTCCCGGGTGCCGTCGAAATCCATGAGCAGATGCTCGCAGTCGCGGGCCGGGATCAGCGGCATCGAGGAGCCGCCGGGAATGACGGCGAGCAAGTTGTCCCAGCCGCCGCGCACGCCGCCGCAATGGGTGTCGAGCAACTCCCGCAATGGCACTCCCATCGCGTCCTCGACGGTGCAGGGTTTCTCCACGTGGCCGGAAATGCAGAACAGCTTGGTGCCGGTATTGTTCGGCCGCCCGATGCCGGCAAACCACGCGGCGCCGCGCCGCGCAATGTCCGGCACCACCGCGATCGATTCCACGTTGTTGACCGTGGTGGGGCAGCCGTAGACGCCGACATTGGCCGGAAACGGCGGTTTCAGACGCGGCTGACCCTTCTTGCCTTCGAGGCTTTCCAAGAGCGCCGTCTCCTCGCCGCAGATATAGGCCCCGGCGCCGTGATGGACGACGATGTCGAACGGAAAGCCGTGGACGTTGTTCTTGCCGATGAGATTGGCCGCATACGCCTGGTCCACCGCCGCTTGCAGGCGCTCGCGTTCGCGCACGAATTCGCCGCGGATATAGATGAAGCAGGTATGCGCGCCCATGGCGAAGCCGGCGATCAGGCAGCCCTCGACCAAGAGATGCGGGTCGTGGCGCATGATCTCGCGGTCCTTGCAGGTGCCGGGCTCGGATTCATCGGCGTTGACCACGAGATAATGCGGCCGGCCGTCGGACTGCTTGGGCATGAACGACCACTTGAGTCCGGTCGGAAAGCCGGCGCCGCCGCGTCCGCGCAGCCCCGAGGCCTTCACCTCATTGACGATCCAATCGCGGCCCTTCTCCAGGATGGCCTTGGTGCCGTCCCAAGCACCGCGCGCACGGGCGCCCTCGAGGCCCCAGTCGTGGAGGCCGTAGAGGTTCTTGAAGATGCGGTCTTTATCCGCGAGCATCACGACCGCCTGTTCGCCGATGAATCGCCGATGGGGGATTTGGGCACCGCTGCTTCGCGAACATTCGCCGGCGCGCCCGCCGTCTTGGCGTCGGCATCGCCTAACGCCTGCTCATTCGGCTGCCCGCTGTTCTTCCGCGCATAGAGAGCGGGATCGGTGAGCGTGGTCGGGCCACCGCTGGGGGCCGAGTATTGCCGCGCGACCTGCGGGCCCGGCTTGACTGCTTTGCCGGCGACGAGGTCATCTAAGATCTTAGTGAAGCTCTCCGGCGTAAGGTCCTCGTAGTAATCATAATTGATCTGCGCGACGGGCGCGTTAACGCAGGCGCCCAGGCATTCGACCTCGACCCACGACAGCTTGCCGTCGGCGCTGACGTTAAGCGGCTCGCCGATCGTGTCGTGGCAGAGCTTGATCAGCTTGTCGGCGCCGCGCAGCACGCAGGGCGTGGTGCCGCAAAGCTGGACGTGGAATTGCCCGACCGGCGCCAGATTGAACATGGTGTAGAAGGTCGCGACCTCGAGCGCGCGGATCTTCGGCATGCCCAGGAGATCGGCGACGTGCTCGATCGCCTTTTGCGGCAACCAGCCGCCGGCCTGCTCTTGCGCGCGCCACAGCAGCGCAAGGATCGCGGAGGCCTGCCTGCCCTCCGGATATTTGGCGATCTCGCCCTTGGCCCAATCGAGATTCTCGACCGTGAACGCAAAGCTCTTGGGCTGGATCGCGGCATCGGCGAGGCGGCGCACGGCCATTAGCGATCGACCTCCCCGAACACGATGTCGAGCGAGCCGAGGATCGCCGTCACGTCGGCGAGCATGTAGCCCCGGCAGAGGAAATCCATGGCCTGGAGGTGGGCGAAGCCTGGCGCCCGGATTTTGCACTTGTAGGGCTTGTTGCCGCCGTCGGCGATGAGATAGACGCCGAACTCGCCCTTGGGCGCTTCGACCGCGGCGTAGACCTCGCCCGCGGGAACGTGAAAGCCTTCGGTGTAGAGCTTGAAGTGGTGGATGAGCGCCTCCATGGAGCGCTTCATCTCGGCGCGTTTGGGCGGCACGATCTTGTGGTCGGCGACCGCGACCGGCCCCTGCCCTTCGCCCGCAGAGAGCTTCTGCAAGCACTGCTTCATGATCTTGGTCGACTGGCGCATCTCCTCCATGCGGATGCAGTAACGGTCGTAATTGTCGCCGTTCTTGCCCACGGGGATGTCGAAATCGAGCTCGGAGTAGCATTCATAGGGCTGCGCCTTGCGCAGATCCCATGCCGCGCCCGATCCGCGCACCATCACGCCGGAGAAGCCCCATGCCCACGCATCGGCAAGCGTGACCACGCCGATGTCGACGTTACGCTGCTTGAAGATGCGGTTGTCGGTGAGCAGATCCTCGAGATCATCGCAGACCTTGAGGAACGGATCGCAAAACGCGGAGATGTCGTCGATGAGCTTCGGCGGCAAATCCTGATGCACGCCGCCGACGCGGAAATAGGCGGCATGCATGCGGCTGCCGGAGGCGCGCTCGTAGAACCCCATGAGCTTTTCACGCTCTTCGAAGCCCCAGAGCGGAGGCGTGAGCGCGCCGACATCCATGGCCTGCGTGGTCACGTTGAGGAGGTGCGACAACAGCCGCCCGATCTCGCAATAGAGCACGCGGATGAGCTGCGCGCGCTTGGGCACCGCAAGCCCGAGCAGCTTTTCCGCCGCCAGGCAGAAGGCATGCTCCTGGTTGATCGGGGCGACATAGTCGAGCCGGTCGAAATACGGGATCGCCTGCAGATAGGTCTTGTGCTCGATCAGCTTCTCCGTGCCGCGATGCAACAGCCCGATATGCGGATCCACGCGTTCCACTACCTCGCCGTCGAGTTGCAGCACCAGGCGCAACACGCCGTGCGCCGCCGGGTGCTGGGGCCCGAAATTGATGGTGAAATTGCGCAGCTCCGTTTCAGCCATGGCAGTGGCTCGTCCGCGCGGGCGAAGTGCGAATGGGGAATAGCGGAACGAATGCCATTTCAGCCCCCCTTCCCGTTGCCCGCCTTCTCGTCGCCCGGCAGCAGGTAGCCCGGACCTTCCCACGGCGAAAGGAAATCGAAGTTGCGGAATTCCTGCGAAAGCCGCACCGGTTCGTACACGACGCGCTTCTGCTCGTCGTCGTAGCGCAGCTCGACGAACCCGGTGAGTGGAAAATCCTTGCGCAGCGGATGGCCCTCAAACCCGTAATCGGTCAGCAGCCGGCGCATGTCCGGATGGCCGGTAAAGAGCACGCCGTAGAGGTCGTAGGTTTCGCGCTCGAACCAGTTGGCGCCCGGGAACACGCCGATGATCGACGGCACCGGCGTCGTCTCGTCGACCTCGATCTTCACCCGGACGCGCTGGTTCTGCTTGGGCGAGAGGAAATGATAGACGACGTCGAAGCGCCGCTCGCGCCCCGGCCAGTCGACCGCGGTGATGTCGATGATGCTCCAGAACTGGCAGCGTTCGTCGTCGCGCAGGAAGGTGGCGACCTTCACGAGGTCGCTCGCGTTGGCGCTGATCGTCAACTCGCCGTGCGCAACCCGATGGCCCGTGACCGAACCCGGTAGCGCGCCGGCGATCATCTCGCCGAGTTTGTCGAGCGTTTCATCCATGGCGCGAAACCCATCAGCGCTCGATCGTGCCGGTGCGGCGGATCTTCTTCTGTAGCAACAGCACGCCGTAGAGCAACGCTTCGGCGGTCGGCGGGCAGCCGGGCACGTAGATGTCGACCGGCACGATGCGGTCACAGCCACGCACGACCGAATAGGAATAGTGATAATAACCGCCGCCGTTGGCGCACGAGCCCATGGAGATGACGTAGCGCGGCTCCGGCATCTGGTCGTAGACCTTGCGCAGCGCGGGCGCCATCTTGTTCGTCAGCGTGCCGGCCACGATCATCACATCCGATTGCCGCGGGGACGCACGCGGCGCAAAACCGAAGCGCTCCGCGTCATAGCGCGGCATCGACATCTGCATCATCTCGATCGCGCAGCAGGCGAGCCCGAACGTCATCCACATCAGCGAGCCGGTGCGCGCCCAGATGATGAGATCGTCGCTCGCAGTGACGAGGAAGCCCTTGTCCGAAAGCTCCTCCTTCATGCCGGCGAAGAGACCGTCGTCCGCGCCCACGGGCTTGCCCGTGCGCGGATCGAGAATGCCCTTGGCGGGCGGAGCAACGACGGGCGTACGCTCTAATCCCATTCGAGCGCTCCTTTGCGCCATTCATATATGAAGCCGACGGTCAGAACGCCAAGGAACACCATCATCGACCAATAGCCGTAGAGCCCGAGATCGCCGAGCACGATGGCCCAGGGAAAGAGAAAGCTCATCTCAAGGTCGAAGATGATGAATAGGATGGCCACGAGATAGAAGCGCACGTCGAACTTCATGCGCGCATCGTCGAAGGCGTTGAAGCCGCACTCGTAGGCGGACAGCTTCTCCGGATCGGGAGCTTTGTAAGCGATTATGAAGGGCACAATCAGCAGCGCAAGCGCGATGGCGAGCGCAACCGCGATGAAGATCACGAGCGGGAGGTAATCCAGCAATAGCTCGTTCATCGGCGATCTCACCTGCGACGTCCCGGCCCCGCACGGAAAGCCCGCCCCGGTCGCCCTGCGGCCAAGGTGCCGCGGGCGCATGCGAAATCGCCCTTGTCACAGATCGGATTCGTTCCAAGGACGGGCTCAGGGAGGGCTTAGCGCAGTGCACAATGGGAGGCAAGCCGGGGGCGTCAAAAGCTCGTCCGCTGCGCGTATCGCCGGCCCCGCCGCCATGCCGGAACTCAGATTTCGCATGCGGCCCGTCCCAATCCTTCGATTGCGTGTCACCAGGACGTCATCTTGCATCCTCAGCGCGAGCGAGCAGATCGCTAGCGATACCTGCGCAAAAATCGAGCTCGCTGTCTTGACCAGCTCTGTGCCGGCAACCTCTGGGCTTCGGCCCCATCCTCGCGCTAGGCTTCGCCGCAACCGTACGTCGGTGGCGAGGGAGACGGGCATGCAACGCAAGGTCATGATCTCATGCGCGGTTACCGGTTCGGCGGACACGCCCGGCCGCAATCCGGCGGTGCCGGTGACGCCCGCGCAGATCGCGCAATCCGCCATCGATGCGGCCAAGGCGGGCGCGGCAATCGTTCACATCCACGTGCGTGATCCCAAGACCACGCGGCCCAGCATGGATGCTTCCCTCTACAAAGAGGTCGTGGACCGGATCAGGGCAAGCGGCAGCGACGTCCTCATCAACCTCACCACCGGGCCGGGGGCGCGCTTCGTGCCGGGCAACGACGACCCGCAAAAACCCGGGCCGGGCACGACCATCAAACCACCGGCCGAACGCGTCCGCCACGTCGTCGCGCTCAAGCCCGACATCTGCAGCCTCGATATGGGCAGCATGAATATGGGCCCGCACGTCTTCATCAACACGCCATCGCATCTCGAAGCCATGGCGGTCGCGATCCGCGATGCCGGCGTGCTGCCGGAGTTGGAAGTGTTCGAGACCGGCCATCTCCTGCTCGCCAAGCGTCTGATCGAGAGCGGACACATCAAGGCGCCGGGCATGTTCCAGATCTGCCTCGGCATCGCCTGGGCGCAGCCCGCCACTCCCGAGGCCATGAGCTATATGCGAAGCCTGCTGCCGGCGGGCTCGCCCTGGTTCGCGTTCGGCATATCGTTGCATCAATTTCCGATGGCGGCGCAGGCGATCCTGCTCGGCGGCCATCCGCGGGTGGGCCTCGAGGACAACCTCTATCTCGAAAAGGGCAAGCTCGCGCCGAGCAACGCCGCGCTGGTGGAGAAGGCCGCCAAGATCGTCGAGATCCTCGGCGACATCGTCGCCACGCCCGCCGACGCGCGCGCAATCCTCGGATTGAAAGCAGTGACGCACTAGGCAGTGCCGCGGCCCGCGATTTCGCCCCGCGCGTGAAGGTCGAAACGTCGCTTTTTCGCGGCCTAGTCGATCGAACCTCAATCCATCGGCTCGACCTTGACGATCGAGGCGCCGTGGTTGCTGCCAACCCAGAACGTCACCGGGCTGGTCGAGTTATCCACGAACACCCGGCGGATATTGGTCGTTTTCGGCAGCAGATATTCGACGAACTCGCCGGTCTTGGGATTTAGCCGCGAGACGCGATCGCTCAGCATCGAGCCGGTCCAGGCTTCGCCATTCTTGTCGGTGACCACGTCGTAGGGTTGCGCCCACGGCGTCGGCAGCACCCATTCCTCGATCTTCTCGGTTTTCGGGTCGAACATCCCGATGGCATTGCCGGCATATTCGGCGAACCACAGTCGGTTTTGTTCATCGACCCGGCCGCGCCGCGGCCGCGAGTTTGCAATGGGCGAGCGATACACGGTGAGCTTGCCGGTCTTGGCGTCGAGCTTGCCGATGTTCGAGGAGGAGAAATCGAGCAGATAGAGATTGTTGTCGTGGTCGGCGGGAATGCCATAGGACGTGATGGTTCGGTTGTTGCTCGGATCCTTGAACGAGCCGAGGTTCTCCCACTCCCCGGTGGCTGGATCGAGCCGCAGAATCTGCGCGCGATCCGAGTTCTTGACCCACACCTTGCCATCGACGTGGGACTTGGTCGGGGTGAGGAACGCCTGCTGGGTGGCGTCCGTTTGCCATTGCTGCGGCACCTTCCAGGTCTGGAATTTTTCCGTTGCCTTGTCGAACTTGGCGACGCCGCCCTGATACATCATGGCGATCCAGAGATTGCCGGCCTTGTCGGTTTCCAGGTCGAGCGTGCCGATCGGATAGCCCGGCTTGATCACCGGCAAAGGATATTCCAAGACGCGGCCGGTCTTGGGATCGAGCTTGCCCAGGAACTGCTCGCCGAAATGCGTGAACCAGACCATGCCGTCGGAATCGACGAGGGCGTCGTGCGGCTGGATCTGTTTGCGCGGCAAATCGTATTCGGTGATGACCACGCGCGTGGCGCGGCCTTGCGGCCGCGGCAATGTCTTGAGCGGATAGTCCCAAATCTCATCCTTGCTGAGATTGATCGAGGCGAGGTAGTCCGCCATCGCCTTCACGCTGGCCGCCGCGCCGAGGTTGCGGCGGGCATCGCCGATGAGCCGCTGCGGATACTGCGGCGTGCTGCCGGGATAGTAGCCGGTCATGCGGTCGAACACCTGCACGAACTCGTCGGCATCGTGGGTGGAGGTGACGATGCGGTCGAGATCGTGACAACCGATGCAGTTGAGCAGCGCCTTCTTCTGGGTGTCGGTCCCGGGAAAGCTCGCGAGCCATTCCGCATTGGTGAGCTGCTTCGCCAAGTTCCTGGTCGGGCGCAGTTTGACGTCGGCGGCGGTGGTGCTGCCGGCGGCGACATCCACCGTCTTCGGGCCGTCGAGGTCGTAGCCGACGGATCGAATGGCGAGCGAATAGCGGCCGGGCTCGAGCTTCGACGCAGGGAAGCTGAACTTGCCGGTGTTATCGCTGACCACGGAAATGGTGAGGGTCGACCCGTCGCGCTTGGCGCTCACGACGACGCCTTCCATGGGGCCCTCCCCGGCGGAGCTGACCTGACCGGTGAGCGCCGCCGGCGCCTGAGCGTGCGCGGCAAAGATCGGCAGAGCCGCCGCGACCACGCCGGCGATCAAAGCAAGCAACAGATTTCGCGATGGCATCGGCGTCTCCTCCATGTGTGCTCGCTAAACGCGAATTCTGAACGCACGAACGCTGAACGCACCAACCTGAATGCAAACGTCTCGCGCACAAGCCTAGACGCGCCCATATAGGGCTTCAAGCGGATTGGCCGGCCTCCCTACTCCCCGTGCGAGGCAGTCACGTTCATCGCCTCGGTTGCGGCCTTCACGATGTCGGCAGGCAGCGCGTAGGCGCTGGATAGGAGCTTGGTCACGCGGGTGCCGTCGACCTCCGCGATTTGAAGATGCTGCCGCCGCGCTTCCGCGATGAACCCGGCGTCGGTGATGGCGGCGTGGAAGGCGCGCCTGAGCGCCGCGACGCGCTCGGCCGGCACGCCGGACGGCGCGAGGATCGGACGGTCCATGGCCTGCGGGGCCACGAACAGCTCGAGGATCTGCCGCCTGCGCTCGTCCTTGGCGAACTCGGCCACCGCCGGAACATCGGGGAACAGTGGACTGCGTTCGAGCGCGACCACGATCGGGACGGTGATCTTTCGCTGCGGGAACCAGTCGGGACGGGTGGAGTTGATCGACGACACCAAACCGCCGCAGCGGCCGTCGACCTCGCCGCGCTCCATCGCCAGATAGATTTCGTTGCCGCCCTTATAGCCGGAGATGACTTTCATCTTGGCTCCGAACAGCTTGTTGAGCATGGCTGGCATGGTCTCCATCTGCGAGCCCACGCCCGAGCCGCCCACGGTGAATTCCTGCTCGAGTGCATCCTGCCAGGTCTTGATCCGCGACGTATGCCAGGCGATGCAAATCGCGGTATTGGCGTCGAGACTGCCGATCCAGTTGATGCGCAGTGGATCGAATTTCGCTCCCTTGATTCCGTAAAGCGGGGCGAACGGCACGCTCGAATGCACCAATCCGAGCACGGTGCCGTCCTTGGGCGCGACCGAGTAGAGATAGTTCATGGCGCGAAGGCCGCCGGCGCCGGGCATGTGCTGGATGACGATGCTGGGATTGCCCGCGATGTGCTTGCTCAAGAACGGCGCGAACGCGCGCGCGTAGCTGGCGTAACCGCCGCCCGCATCGGCGCTAAGGATCCACGCGATTTGGCGGCCCTGGTAGAAGTCGTCGCCGGCGAAGGTCGTCACTGGCGGAAGAACCGCAAGCGCTACGGCGCTCAACAGAACCGCCCGACGCATCTGATCTCCTTCGGGCAACGGTGCGCGCGACGAGGCCTAGTCCACGGCGATATCGATCAGGATCCCGTCGCAGTCTGCCATCTGGTGCTGGCCGAGCGGACAGGAGCGGCGAAACAAACGCTCCAGCGCCTTGCCCTCCGCTCCCGTCATCGGCGCCGGCGCGAGGCGCGGGTTATCGGCGGCAATGCGGTCGACGTCTTGCTTGAAGGCGTCGATGTTCTCGACCTTGAAGCCGATGTGATCCATGCCCGGCGTGATGATGCCGGTGCCCTCGTAGTCGGTGATGTCCCAGGGCATGATGACGAGCGTCACATGTCCGTCCGTCAAGTAGTGATTGCGGTCGTCGGGCTTCTTGTTCGCCGGCGCCAGCTCGAACACGTTGCGGAAAAAATCCGCCATCTCCGCCGGCCGCAGCGTGCGCATCGCCACGTGATCGATGTGGCGGGGGTTGGCCTTGCCGTCGTTCTCGACATAGACGGAGGTGCGGTTCTTCATGTCCTTTTGCGAAAGGTCGAACACGTTGCCGTCGGGATCGTGGGTGGTGATACCCGCGAACGGCCGGTTGGAGGGCCGCTGCAGCCACTTCACGCTCGGGTAGCTCGTGCGCATGCGATCGAAAACCGTCTCCACGTCCTCGACCTCGATGCCGAAATGATCGAGGCCGGCGGCGCGTCCGGCGCGGCGGGGATTGATGTTGAGCCCCACATAGCCGTCGCCCACGGTGACCGCGCTCCCCAGCCGCGTCTTGGCCGAGGTTCTCATGCCAAACACGGCCGCGTAGAACTGGGCAAGCTGCGCGTAGTCGTAACTGACGATGGCGACGTGATTGATTTTCGAAAACATGGCGCTCTCCTGCGCCGGTCGGCCCCGCGATGTGGCAATCGTTCGACCGCGCGAGGCTCAGACTAGTGCATCCGTGGCGACGATACGAGGTCTGCTGCTCACCCCGCAAAAACGGGGGCTGAAATGAGCGGAGCGCCACGCGTCAAACCAAGATACTGTCGGCCACCCGGACTGCGTCAAGCCGGTCGCCCCGCGGCGATTCCATTTCGTCGAAATCCACCCTAGCTTTGCGGCAGCAGCGATCCACTCCCTCGAACCAGCAGGCGATATTGCGATGGCGAAAGAGACAGCGGAATTGGCGCGCTATGCGGCGTCCTGTCGTTACGAGGACATCCCGTCGGACGTGATCGAGCGCGCCAAGCAATGCATTACCGACACGATCGCCGCCGTCATCTTCGGCTATGATCTGCCCTGGAGCCGCATCGTCGTCGCGTTTGCGGAGAAGAACGGCGTTGGCGGCAACAGCCGCATTCTCGGCCCTGGCGGGCCGCGGGTGCATGCGCCGGCGGCGGCCTTGGCCAACGGCGCGCTCGCGCACGCCTTCGAGATGGACAATTTGACGTGGCCGAGTACCGGCGTGCATCCCGGCGCGACGCTGTTGGCTTCCAGCCTCGCGGTCGCCCAGGAGCGCGGCATGGGCGGGCGCGAGTTGCTCACCGCCGTCGTCGCCGGTGCCGAGGTGATGATTCGTATCGGGCGCGCGACAAAGCACAGCAACGAGGGCCGCGGCTTCCACGCGCCCGGCACCACCGGCCCGTTCGGCGCCGCGGTTGCGTGCGGAAGGTTGATGCGCTTCGATGCGGAGCGCATGCGAAACGCCCTCGGGATCGCGGGCTCGCTCGCCTGCGGACTGCTGGAATTCGCCCGCTCGGGCACCGGCGCCATGGTGAAGCGCCTCCACCTCGGGCGCGCGGCCGAGAGCGGCGTGCTGGCAGCGAGTCTCGCGGGCGAGAGCTTCACCGGTCCGGCGAGCGTGCTCGAAGGCGAGTTCGGCTTCCTGCGCGTGTTCTGCGGCAGCGAGTTCGATCCGCACGAACTCACGGACGGCCTGGGCGACAGCTACGCCACGCGTTCGATCATGCTCAAGCGTTTTCCCTGCCACATCACCGCGCACACGTCCGTGCAAGCGATTTTGGATTTACGCGCCGAGCACAGCTATGCGGCCGCAGATGTCGCCTCGGTCCACATCGCCGGCAACGACAAGATGGCGCGCGTCAACAACATTCCCTGCCCCGCCGACATCATGATGGCGCAATACAGCATTCCGTTCTGTGTCGCGCTCGCCCATGTCCGCGATCCGCGCGATCCGCGCTCCTTCGACGAAGGCACGTTGCGCGAGCCGCACATCCGCTCGCTCGCCGAACGCGTGACGATCACCATCGCCAAGGACCGCCCGACTCCACTGGCCGCGGAGGTCACGGTCGCGCTCAAAGACGGCCGCGTGCTCACGCGCTGCGTCGCTGCCTTCAAGGGCACGCCGGAGCAGCCGCTCGATCAAGGCGAGCTGCGCGAGAAATTCTTGCTGCTGACGCGCCATTGCAACGCCCACGATATGGGCGAGATGTTCGACCGCCTGCAAAATCTGGAACGGGAATCCAATCTCGATTGGATCGGCGTTCGCCCGCAATAGACCGGAGCCCGCAAGATCGGGCAAGCGGTGCGTGGCGGCAAATGCTACCTAAATAGCTAACTGACGCAGTTGAAGCGGTAGACGACTCGACTGCCCTTGAAGATATGCTTTTCGGCTACTTCGGAATCGATGATCTGCGCCTTCTTGCCTTCCCTTTGACAATACTGTTGGGCCATATCGGTCACGACTTCGCGCGAGTGCGCTCCTGTCCAGACCGAATACTCGATGCCCGCCGGAGTGTAAGAGAGAACTCGGAACTCATCATCCGCGGTGCCGCAACCGCAAAGACCGATGGACATGAGCAATATCGCCCGCCTCATAGCATCATACCCCCAGGCATATCTCGCCATAAGTTTAAGACATTAGCCCAGCCAAGCGAACGAAGAGTAATCAGAAACGGTCATAGGTCGGGGAGCGGAGGCATGTCGAGGAGAACCAGCGTCATGGCTGGCGCGCGCGAACTAAATTTTCGCTTAGGTGATCATGGCGGGAGCGACGGGGCTCGAACCCGCGACCTTCGGCGTGACAGGCCGACGCTCTAACCAACTGAGCTACGCCCCCGCGGGCGTGCTGCGGAGTTAAATACCGACCACCGGCGAGTCAAGGCAGCGCCCGAAAAGCCCCGTTCCCACAGGCAAATCAGCAGATTTGCCCGTTCGGCGCGCCCGTTGGAGCCCGTCATTGGCCGCTTTCCGCGAACGGGCATTGAAAAAACCCACATTTTTCGGCAATAAGTCATGGTCAGACCCTATCCGAATCGTCTAATGCCACAGCGTGACGAAGTGGCGTCGAAGCCACTGTCCGCAACCAGGAGGGCCAGCCATGGCAGCGAAGAAACCGGGCGCACAGGCGACCGTGACCCTGAAGCATCTCGCCGCAAATCTCTCGGAATCCCATGAAATGTCGAAAAAACAGACCGAGGCGCTGCTCGGCGAACTGGTGGACTTGGTGACCAAGCACCTCAAGAAGGGCGACCGCATTCGCATCGGCGGCCTCGGCATCCTGGTGGTGCGCAAGCGCGCAGCCCGCATGGGGCGCAATCCCGCGACCGGCGAACCGATCCAGATCAAGGCCAGCAAGAAGGTCGCCTTCCGCGCGGCCAAGGAACTCAAGGAAGCGGTGTGACCGCAAGCCCGGTCGTTGCGGGCGATCCCTTTGCAATCCCGTCGGCGGCCAGCGCCAAGGCCGCCGATGGATATTTGTTTTGACCAACGATGTCGTTGGGCGGCGTTCGCGCGCAATTGAGCTGGCTTGCCGGCCGAAGCGCCGTAGGCGCGAAGGCTGGTGGGCGGTGGCGGACTCGAACCGCCGACATCCTGCGTGTAAAGCAGGCGCTCTACCCACTGAGCTAACCGCCCTTGTGCGTCACCTTTATCGCCGCCGCGCGCGGCGGGGCAAGCATAGCATGCGCAAGGCGGTCGCGCCCGGCGCGGCCGGCACGCGCTAGCGTTGGCGAAGACTGAGCGTTTTCATCGTCAATTTCGTGGTCGCAAGCTCCGCGACCATGAACACCTCGGCCGGGACGTAATGCCGACGACGATCAGCGTCCCATCGCCGCCCGCTAGAACAATGACGGTGCCGCGAGGGCACCGTCACGACGCTTGAGTGTTCGCTCGCCGACGCGGACGTCAGGTCGCCGCGCCCCTTACAGGCTTGGACGCGCGAAAGCCGGCCGCGAGCGAGTCTTTTTCGCACATATACGCTCCGCTCCGGGTCTTGCCGTAACTTCGGCTGCCGCTGGGGTGGTAGATTTTGGATATGGAATTGACCCACACCACGGCATCGCTCGGGCAGCTCGCTTTGGCCTCGGCTTCGCTCGCGTATTGGCCTTTCTCCGCCGGCGCCGCGACGGATGCCGGCGCTGTGAGCGCCACGCCCCGGCACTCGGCCATGAATACGCGTTTGGTCTTGCCGCTTGCCTGAATGGACGCCTTGTTGGCGCTCCAGTCGTCGTTGCATTGCCTGGCTGTCTTCTGCTCCGCGATCGCGGATTGTGACAAAGCCAGCAGTCCTACCAATACCGCACACACAGCGAAGGTCGGTTTCATCACACATGTCTCCGGGAAAACTCCGCCCACGCCCACGGCCTCGCGGCCACAGCGTCGGCGAGAAGGAAACTGCCGCGTTGGCAGCCGCAATGTGGTCCGCAGCCCCTGACCGGCAGCGTGCTATCGTTCGCTCTTTGTTCTTATAATGTCAAGAACAAAGAGCGAACAATGTTGGGAAGAGAAAACGACGCCGCCCCGGGGCGCCGCCGCCGGATCGATCGCAGGCCGGTTACTCCCGCCGTCAGTGCGCGGTGAGCGTCGAGGAATCCGCCTCCACCGCCGGCTCGGTGGTGACCGAGGTTTCGGTCGGCTTGGCCTTCTCCTCATCCCATTCGATCGGCTCGGGTTTGCGCGTGAGCGCGCGCGCGAGCACCTCGTCCATGCGCGAGACCGGAACGATGTCGAGGCCTTTCTTGATGCTGTCGCTGATCTCGACCAGATCCTTGGCGTTCTCCTCCGGGATCAGCACCGTCTTCATGCCGCCGCGCGAGGCCGCAAGCAACTTCTCCTTGAGGCCACCGATCGGCAGCACGCGGCCGCGCAGCGTGATCTCGCCGGTCATCGCGACGTCGCGGCGCACGGGAATGCCGGTCATCACCGATACGATCGCGCTCACCATGGCGACGCCGGCCGACGGGCCGTCTTTCGGGGTGGCCCCCTCGGGCACGTGCACGTGGATGTCCTTCTTGTCGAACCGTGGCGGCTCGATGCCGAAGGCGACGGCGCGCATGCGCACATAGGATGCGGCGGCTGAGATCGATTCCTTCATCACGTCGCGCAGATTGCCGGTGACGATCATCTTGCCCTTGCCCGGCATCATGGCGGCTTCGATGGTGAGCAGTTCGCCACCCACGTCGGTCCACGCCAGCCCGGTCACAACGCCGACCTGGTCCTGGTCCTCGACCTCGCCGTAGCGGAACTTGGGCACGCCGAGATAGTCCGCGACGGTCTTGGCCTCGACCGTGATCGACTTCGCCTTCGACAGGGTCAGTTCCTTCACTGCCTTGCGGATCAGGGTGGAGAGCTCGCGCTCGAGATTGCGCACGCCCGCCTCCCGCGTGTAGCGGCGGATCACCAGCAGCAGCGCCTCGTCATCGATCGCCCACTCCTTGGGATCGAGACCGTGTTTGGCGGTCGCGTGCGGAATGAGGTGCTTGCGCGCGATCTCGACCTTCTCGTCCTCGGTATAGCCGGCGATACGGATGATCTCCATGCGGTCCATCAAGGGCGGCGGGATGTTGAGCGTGTTCGCCGTCGTGATGAACATGACGTGAGAGAGATCGTAGTCGACCTCGAGGTAATGGTCGTTGAAGGTGTGGTTCTGCTCGGGATCGAGCACCTCGAGCAGCGCCGAAGACGGGTCGCCGCGGAAATCCGCGCCCATCTTGTCGACCTCGTCGAGCAAGAACAGCGGGTTCGACGACTTCGCCTTGCGCATCGATTGGATGACCTTGCCGGGCATCGAACCGATATAGGTGCGCCGGTGACCGCGGATCTCGGCCTCGTCGCGCACGCCGCCGAGCGACACGCGCACGAAGTCGCGGCCGGTCGCGCGGGCGATCGACTTGCCGAGCGAGGTCTTGCCCACGCCGGGCGGCCCCACGAGGCACAGGATCGGGCCGGTCAGCTTGTTGGCGCGCTGCTGCACGGCGAGATATTCGACGATCCGCTCCTTGACCTTCTCCAGGCCGAAGTGATCGTTGTCGAGGATCTCCTGGGCAAGCTTGAGATCCTTCTTGACCTTGGTCTTCTTGTTCCACGGGATCGAGAGCAGCCAGTCGAGATAATTGCGCACCACAGTCGCCTCCGCCGACATGGGCGACATCTGGCGCAGCTTCTTGAGCTCGTGGGTGGCCTTCTCGCGCGCCTCCTTCGAGAGCTTGGTCTTCTTGATCTTGTCCTCGATCTCAGCGAGCTCGTCCTTGCCCTCCTCGTCGCCGAGCTCCTTCTGGATCGCCTTCATCTGCTCATTGAGGTAATACTCACGCTGGGTCTTCTCCATCTGGCGCTTGACGCGCGTGCGGATGCGCTTCTCCACCTGCAGGACCGAGATTTCGCTCTCCATCAGGCCGAGCACCTTCTCGAGCCGCTCGGTGACCGACGGCGTCTCCAGGATCAGCTGCTTGTCCGGGATCTTGACCGCGAGGTGCGAGGCAACGGTGTCGGCAAGCTTGGCGTAGTCTTCGATCTGCTGGACCAAGCTGACGACCTCGGGCGACACCTTCTTGTTGAGCTTCACGTAGTTCTCGAACTCATTGATGACCGAGCGTGCCAGCGCCTCGCCCTCGACCTGCTCGCCGCTCGAATCCGCGAGCACGACGGCGGCGGCCTCGTAGTATTCGGTACGATCGGAGTAGCGCTCGACCTTGGCGCGCGCAGCGCCTTCAACCAGCACCTTGACGGTGCCGTCCGGCAGCTTGAGCAATTGCAGCACGCTGGCCAGCGTTCCGATCTCGTAGATGGCGCCGGTGGCGGGATCGTCATCCGAGGCATTCTTCTGCGTGGCCAGCAGAATGAAGGTATCGGAGCGCATCACCTCTTCGAGCGCTCTGATCGATTTTTCGCGTCCGACGAACAGCGGCACGATCATGTGCGGGAAGACGACGATGTCGCGCAGTGGCAGCACCGGATAGGGGCGGGTCTGGCCGGGGATCAGAGGCGGCTTTGGCTTTGCGCTGGTCATGGCCCGAAGTCCTTGTTGTTGTGCCCCTCGCCCAGGACCCGCGGACGCGGCGTCACGGTCGAGTGCAGAGATGGGCCGGGAAGGGAAACACGGCTCGCCCGGAAGGCCCGCCGTGCGCCGCAGGGTGGGTACGAAACCCTCCCCGGAGAATTTCGATGTGATCCTTCGTACGCTTTTTCGTTCGCCCCATAGGTGGCGACGGCTCGCGCCGGTGTCAAGTAAACTCGAAAATTCAAGCAAATAGCCGCGTTGGCGGCAGCCGCGGAGTCGACTTTAGGCGAATCGGCCACCACACCCGCGCCTTGCGGTTGCAGCGCCCTCACGCGCTCGCGTCGCCGGTCCGGTCGGCGCGGTCGGCATAAATGTAGAGCGGCCGCGCGGTACCCTCGACAACCTCTTTCGAGATCACGACTTCCTCGACGCCTTCCAGGCTCGGCAGGTCGAACATGGTGTCGAGCAGGATACCTTCCATGATCGAGCGCAGCCCGCGCGCGCCGGTCTTGCGGTCGATGGCCTTGCGCGCAATGGCCCCCAGCGCCTCCTCCGCCAGCGTGAGGTCGATCGACTCCATCTCGAACAGCCGCTGGTACTGCTTCACCAGCGCGTTCTTGGGCTGGGTGAGAATGAGCTTGAGCGAGGGCTCGTCGAGGTCCTCGAGCGTGGCCACGACGGGCAGTCGGCCGACGAATTCCGGGATCAAGCCGTATTTCAACAGGTCTTCCGGCTCGACCTCACGGAAGATTTCACCGGCCTTGCGGTCCTCCGGCGCCAGCACCTTGGCGCTGAAGCCGATCGAGGTCGAGCGCCCGCGGGCGGAAATGATCTTCTCCAGGCCGGCGAAGGCGCCGCCACACACGAACAGGATGTTGGTGGTGTCGACCTGCAGGAACTCTTGCTGCGGATGCTTGCGTCCGCCCTGCGGCGGCACCGACGCGATGGTGCCTTCCATGATCTTGAGCAAGGCCTGTTGCACGCCCTCGCCCGAGACGTCGCGGGTGATCGAAGGGTTGTCGGACTTGCGGCTGATCTTGTCGATCTCGTCGATATAGACGATGCCGCGCTGGGCGCGCTCGACGTTGTAGTCGGCGGATTGCAGCAGCTTGAGGATGATGTTCTCGACGTCCTCGCCGACATAGCCGGCCTCGGTGAGCGTGGTCGCATCCGCCATGGTGAAGGGCACGTCGAGGATGCGCGCCAGCGTTTGCGCCAACAGCGTCTTGCCGGAGCCGGTCGGGCCGATCAGCAGGATGTTAGACTTCGCGAGCTCGACGTCGTTGTGCTTGGTCTGATGGTTGAGACGCTTGTAGTGATTATGGACCGCGACCGAGAGCACCTTCTTGGCGTGATCCTGACCGATGACATAGTCGTCGAGAACTTTGCGTATCTCCTTCGGGGTCGGAATGCCGTCGCGCGACTTCACCAGCGAGGACTTGTTCTCCTCGCCGATGATGTCCATGCACAATTCGACGCACTCGTCGCAGATGAAAACAGTCGGGCCGGCGATGAGCTTGCGCACCTCGTGCTGGCTCTTGCCGCAGAACGAGCAAAGGAGCGGTTTCTTGGTTTCGCCGCTGCTGACGTT
>Ga0306920_100001630_pt1 | contig 27970 bp, 20 predicted proteins | sample flu12Cox44000170_FD_204666 | JGI IMG/M metagenome (GOLD analysis project Ga0306920, IMG submission 204666) | Lab enrichment of tropical soil microbial communities from Luquillo Experimental Forest, Puerto Rico - flux4day.12C.oxic.44.000.170 (v2)... | ecosystem: Environmental > Terrestrial >... | reverse complement strand
TGCGTCGCCGCCGATCCAGCCACTGCGCAGCTGAGGATCCTGCTGGTCGACCCCTCGGCCCGCGGCCACCGGCTCGGCGGAATGCTCGTGGACCAGTGCGTGAGCTTCGCCCGCCAGGCCGGTTACACGCGGATGAGGCTGTGGACCAACCATCCACTCGCTGCGGCCCGGCGGGTCTACCTGTCCCGCGGGTTCCAGCTGACCGAAGAAGAGCGACACCACAGTTTCGGCGTCGATCTGGTCGGCCAGGTCTATGAACTCGACCTGGCATCACATCCGGCAGCGGCCGTAGCTCGCCACCAGGCCGGACCGCCCGCGGGCGCCAGCCCTGCGGCGCGCCGTTGAGACTGACGGAGCCAGCATGGACTTCGAACGCTTCGCCACGGCTCCTGGCATCGCGCCAAGTTCCGCCTGGACAGAGCTGGCGGCCTGCCTGGGCGCAGCCTGCTGCCCGCCATAAAGACAGGTCCTTGGCACTTGTGCCGGGATCGGGGCATCCGCGTGTCCCGCATCATCGGGCGGCAGCTCGCGGAAACTGGCGGTGGCCCGGTTCCCAGCCACGCCAGGTGTCGGCGAACGGTCGCGTTTCACCGAACAGGTGGCTGCCAGCGTGCCCCATCCAGCTGAGTCCGGGCCACCGTGAGCATTCAGGTCGCGCACCTGCTGGCCCGGGCGAATACCTAAGTGAGTGTCTGATTATTGGGCGGTTGCAGCCAGGCGCCGGGTCATGAGGGCGATCATGGCCCAATAGATCATGGCTTCGTGGCTGGCGGGCAGGTGCTCATAGTCGCGGGTGGTGCGCCGGTGCTTGCTGATCCAGGCGAAGGTCCGTTCGACGACCCAGCGGCGGGGCAGTGCCTCGAAGAGGTGCGGGTCACGCTTGGCGACGATCTGCAGGGTCATCTTCAGGCTGGCGGCCCAGGTGGCGAGCGTGCCGGTGTATCCGGCGTCGGCCCAGACCAGGCGGACATGCTGGCAGGCGCGGTGGGTGTTCCACAACAGGGGCCGGGCCGCCACCCGGTCCTGGACCGATGCGGCGGTGATCACCACGTCCAGGACCAGCCCGGCCGCATCGACAGCGATGTGCCGCTTGCGGCCGTTGACCTTCTTGGCGTTATCCCAGCCCCGGGATGCCCTGGGCACCGTGTCGGCGGCGCGCACCGACTGCGAGTCGATGATGGCGGCCGTGGGTTCACGGTGGCGCCCGGCGGCGGCCCGGGCCTGGGCGCGCAGCCCAGCGTGCAGCCGGGCTAAGGTGCCGTCATCCCGCCAGGCGGCGAAGTAGCCGTAGACGGTCTGCCAGGGCGGGAAGTCCGCAGGCAGGTACCGCCAGGCGCACCCGGTCCGGTCCAGGTACAAGATTGCCTCGATGACCCGCCGCAGCGGCCAGATCCGTGGCCTTCCCCGCCGCCCGGGCCGCTCGGCGGGCAGCTGCGCAGCGATCACCTGCCACTGGGCATCGGTCAGATCGCTGGGATAGCCCCTGGCACGGCGCGTACCCTGGGCACGCGCGGGCCTTCGTGTCTTCCTGGTCGTCACACATCGGGATCATGGGGCCCGCGTCTGGCATCTCAGCCGAACGACACACCACCAGCCCTAAACAGCCCCAGCGCGATTTATCAGACACTCACTTACATCAGTGAGACGGCGGCTCTGGCCCGGCTGGTCCACTTGATCTGTGCCGCTCTCGCTCATGCTTCGGGAGCTGGACGTGGTCGGGCAGGGATTAACCGGATAGCGTGTGCCGGTGATCATCTGGATCAACGGCGGGTTCGGCGCGGGCAAGACGACGCTGGCGCAGGAGCTGCACCGGCGGCTCCCGGCCGCGGTCGTCTATAACCCGGAAGACGTCGGTCTCATGCTCTGGAAGTGGCTGCCGCCCAACGGCGATTTCCAGCACCTGCCGAGCTGGCGGGAGCTGGTCGTCGCGACGGCGCTGTCGCTGCGCAGGCACCATGCGGACACGCTTATCGTCCGGATGTCGCTGATCCGCGACGCCTACCGGGCCGAGATCCTCGGTGGCCTGGCCGCCGCGGGCGAACAGGTCCTGCACGTGTTCCTGGAGGTGGACGCCGGGGTGCTCCGGGAACGGCTCAATGCCCGCGTGACTGACCCCAAATACACGGACTGGGAGCAGGCAGCGCGCGAGCTCGGCATGACCGGTGTGGATGAGATGGTGGCTGCCGCCGCCCGCCAGCCGGCCGGGACGCTGCTGCTGCGGTCGGACCAGCTCACCCCGGCCGCCCTGGCCGACAAGGTGCTGGCCGCGGCCGGCGTCCAAAGGCCTCCACTTTCACGGCCTCAGGCACACAGGCAATCATCTGGCAGTAGCCGGCGGCGCGAGCCTGAGGGACTTGATGGCCCGGATGGGGCATGACAGCGAACGCGCCGCGATCATCTACCAGCACGAGGCACGACGCGCCGACCTGGCCATCACAAGCGCGATTGACGCTCACATCGAGCTCGCCTAAGCCGACCGGGACGACGACGGTGGAGACTCGTCCAGGGAGCAGCACAGGCCCGCTAATGGCCCGGAGCGGGTGACGGGAATCGAACCCGCACTATCAGCTTGGGAAGCTTCAGAACACGGCCGACCGAGCGGCCTGACCAGCTAGTTCTGTTGACCGCCAGCAACCGTCATTGACCGCAGGACACCCCCGTTACTTGCACGCTAATTGCTCGGTGATCTTGCCTAGCGATCGGAGATAGCGGCCGGTGATCTGCCGTTGAGCAACTGCGCCGAGGGGGCCTGCGATCTTAGCCAGGCGCGTAGCTGGCTTGGAGAACGCCGTGACCTTGAAGTGCACGGTGTCGTCGTCGTGATGCTCGATGATGAAGGCTTCCTCACCGCTTTCCAGGTGCCCGGCCAGCGTGCCGTATGCGAAGCCACGGCGCCGGGGCTCATCCACCGCATACACGACACGGCACGGCGCCTGGAGTCGAAGCGAACCGATCCCAAGGCCAAGGATCACCACGGCACCCGTTACGGCGGTCGGCGCCGACGCGGATACCCGGAGCCCGGCCCCCAGCTGCACCCACCACTGGCACACGGCGTCTCCGGCACGGTCAAAGACCTGGTGGCCACACCCGATGAGCACAGAACAGCTGAGCTGGTGATACCCGGCCGGGAGGTCACCCGAGGTGGCGCCCACCTCGTGATAGGTCAGCTCGACGTTAGCCAGCTGGTCACGTAGTTCGACCGGCAGCACGACGAGCCCCATTGTCTGATCATGCCCCACGAGGCTCCTTCGTGCTGGCTGCGCTCTAGCAGTGATCGCCACTGGTCGCTCTCGTCGCGTTTCCAGTCGAACCCGCCCCGAACGCCCCATTCTGGCGTCGGGGGGCGTTGGCGATCGGTGCGCGCCGCGCGGGTGGCCGGTGAGCCGGTCAGCAGCCGGGATATCCGGGTGGGCGGGTCTGGCGTGCTGGCGTGTCTGCTGGCAGTGCCGCCGCCTGGCTGGCCTTCTAGGCTGTGGCCGTGGAGACCTTCACGTTCTTGTTCACCGACGTCGAGGGCTCGACGGCGTTGCTAGCCCGGCTGGGGGATGACGCGTACGCGCAGGTGCTTGCCGGGCATCACGCGCTGATCCGGACGGCTCTGGCCGCGCATGACGGCAGCGAGGTGGACACGCAGGGAGATGCGTTCTTCGCGGTGTTCTCCTCGCCGCGGGCGTGCGTGGCGGCGGTGCTGCAGATGCAGCAGGCCCTGGCGGCTCACGCGTGGCCTGGCGGGGAGCAGGTCCGGGTGCGGATGGGCATCCACTGCGGCGAGGCCGTGAAGACAGCCACCGGCCTGGTGGGCCTGGAGGTGCACCGGGCCGCCCGGGTGGCCGCGGTCGGGTATGGGGGGCAGGTGCTGGTGTCGGAGGCGGCGGCGGTACTGGTGCGCGACGGGCTGCCGCCGGGCGCGGCGCTGGCCGATCTGGGCGTGCACCGGCTGAAGGACCTGAGCCGCCCGGAACGGATCTTCCAGCTGCAGGCGGCGGGCCTGCAGAGTGAGTTCCCGCCGCTGCGGTCGCTGGGCAACCCGGCGCTGCCGAACAACCTGCCCGCCCAGCTGTCGGCGTTCATCGGCCGGGACCGGGAGGTGGCCGAGGTCCGCGCCCTGGTGCAATCGGCGCGGCTGGTGACCTTGACCGGGGCCGGCGGGTGCGGCAAGACGAGACTGGGGCTGCAGGTGGCGGCCGAGCTGCTGGATGGGTCCGGGGATGGGGTGTGGCTGGCGGAGCTGGCCGCCGTCACCGACGAGGATGCGGTGCCGGCCGCGATCTGCGACGCGCTGCGGCTGGCGGTCAACCCGGGCCGGCCGGCGCTGGAGGCGCTGCTGGATGCCCTGACGCTGCAGGATGTGCTGATTGTGGTGGATAACTGCGAGCACCTGATCGGCGGCTGTGCCAAGACCGTGGAGGCGATCGTGCGGCGCTGCCCGCAGGTGCATCTGCTGGCCACCAGCCGGGAACCGCTGGGCATCGGCGGGGAGGCCATCTACCGGGTACCGTCGTTGTCGCTGCCCGGACCCGCCGACTCCGCTGCCCCGGCGCCCGGATCTTCTGATGCGGTCGCCCTGTTCGCGGAGCGGGCCCGGGCGTATGGCGTCGTGCTTGACGTTGACGGGCAGGCCTGGCCGCTGGTGGTGTCGGTCTGCCGCCGGCTGGACGGGATGCCGCTGGCGATCGAGCTGGCCGCGGCGCGGCTGCGGTCGATGTCGCTGGCCGAGCTGCATGACCGGCTGGATCAGCGGTTCCGGCTGCTGACCGGGGGCAGCCGCACCGCGCTGGAGCGCCAGCAGACGCTGCGGGCGACGGTCGGCTGGTCGTATTCGCTGCTGGCCGGCGCCGAGCGGGTGCTGCTGGCCCGCCTGTCGGTGTTCGCCGGAAGCTTCGGCCTGGACGCGGCCGAGGCGGTGTGCGGGTCCGGTGACCTCGATGTGCTGGATGTCGCGGATCTGCTCGGGTCGCTGGTGGACAAGAGCCTGGTGGTGGCCGAGCCCGCCGGGACAGGGCTGCGGTACCGGCTGCTGGAGACCATACGGCTGTTCGCCGCCGAGCGGCTCGTCGAGTCCGGCGAGGGCGAGGCCGCCGCGGCCGCTGCCGCGCACTGCGCACATTTCCTGGCCGTCGCCGAGGCGGCGGCCGCTTACCTGACCGGGCCGGAGCAGGGAAAATGGCTGGCACGGCTGGACGCCGACCGGGCCAACCTGCGGCGCGCCGCCGGGTATGCGGCCGGCCGGCCGGACGGGACTGCGCTCGTGCTTCGCTTGGGCGCCGTGGCCGCAGCGCTGGAGCAGGCGGCGCTGACGGCGGCCTCTCGCGGCGCTCCGGATATGGCCGCCGAGCTCACCGAACTCGCCGCCGTGCTGACCCCGCTCGATCCGCTTTCTGCCCAGCGGAGACGAGCCCACGCAGGCGGCTACCTGTTCCTGGCCGGCGACACCGCCCGGGCGCGGCGCGACCTGGAGGCGCTGGTGCAGGAGATGCCCGCGGGAGCGGACCGGGCAGAGGCGCTGCTGGGGCTCGCGAGAATTTTGGTGCACGACGCTGGGGATTCGGTGGCCCTCCCAGTGCTCGAGAAAGCGCTCAAAGAAGCTTCCGCCGACCAGAGGCTGCAAGCCCGCATCCACATCAGCCTTGCCAGAACCTGCGGTGACAATCTGCTTTACTGCGCCAGCCACGCGGAGGCTGGGCTCACGCTGGCGCAGCAAGCGGGCGATCCGGGACTGACCGGAGAGGCCATGCAGCAGAAGATGTACGCGGACTTCATGGTTGGCCGCGGTCTTGACCTCAAACTCGGTTACAAGGCCATGGAACTGGAGCGCGACGGCACGCCACCGCAGGTTGAGGAACGCGCGGCGATGACCATGGCCCAGTGCCTGGTACGCGCCGATCGCTTCGATGAGGCCCGCCCCCTGTTGGAGCAGATGTTGCAGGCCGCTCGGGAGGAAGGCGACGACAGTTCATTGCCGCTCCTGCTGGCGTACCTGGCCGATCTGGAATGCTGGGCCGGCAACTGGCAGGCCGCCGAACGTCACGCATCGGCCAGCTGGGAGGCCGGCGAGCAGGTCGGGCACCGGGTGTGGCGGACCGTCACCCTCTACGCGCAGGCGCTCATCGACGCGCACCTGGGGCGCATTGATGCCGCGCGGGCCCGGGCGCGGGAAGGCCTGTCGGTGGCCGCCGTGGCCCGGGATATGTGGATGCTCATACTGCTGCACGGGGTCCTAGGGTTCGCGGAGCTATCGGCCGGGAACCTGAAGGCGGCAGAGGCCAGTCTGTCCAGCGCCGTCGATTTCGCTGACCGCGTCGGCCTGGCCGAACCAGCGGCTTGGCGTTTCCACGCCAACCACATCGAGGCCGTCATCGGCCTGGGCGACCTGGGCAGAGCAGAAACGCTCCTAGGCCGACTCGACGGGTGGGGCCGCGCCACTGGCCGCGCCTGGACCCTGTCGACCGCTGCCCGCTGCCGGGCGTTGCTGCTCGCAGCCCGCGGCGACACCGACGGTGCCGTGCAGTCGCTGGAGCGTGCCCTCCGCCACCACCAGCAGCTCGCGATGCCCTTCGAGCTCGGGCGCACTCTCCTCGTCATGGGACAGGTGCAGCGCCGCGCCAAGCGCAAGCGAATCGCCAGAGAGCACCTGGAACGGGCTTGGGGGATCTTCGAATCCCTTCCCGCACCACCGTGGGCCGAACGGGCCCGCTCCGAACTCTCCGCATCGGGCTCCGCCGGCCTGCCCCACTCGCACTGACAACCACCGAGGAACGCGTTGCGGCCCTCGCCGCGTCCGGCCACACCAACCGGCAGGTAGCCCAGGCCCTGTTCCTCAGCCCACGCACCGTAGAGGCTAACCTTGCCCGCGTCTACCGAAAACTAGGGGTGTCTTCACGGGCCAAACCCGGCGTGGCCATGGCCCGTAGAGAGCCCGGCCCGCCGCAGCGCTTATGGCAGCGTGGCCGTGACCTCCCGGCAGCGCTATACGTGGCTGAGCAGGGAGCGCAACCGTGTCAGGTCCGCGACCCGTGAAGGCCATCTCGGGCCGGCCCGGTGAGGTCACTTTCCGGGTAGAACTCCACCTCGCCGGTCAGCCCCCGCCGCCGGTTCGCGGTGCCCACCGCCCAGAACACCACCCCAAGCAGGACCATGACCCCAAGCACGCCCAGGGTCACCGACTCGAAGAAGACCCGCGACACCCCCCAGCTGCGCTCAATCGAATAAGGCTGTCCTAGCAACGAGTTGATAGCACCGGGCCACAGCACGGTGATCGCTGTCACTGCCACGAAAACCTCCGTGAGGAGGACAGCGGCCCACGCACCGGGCATGCCGCCCGGAACCCGGTAGGGGCGGTGCGCGTGGGGGTACTTGCGCCGCAGCACGACCAGGGCAGGGAACACGAACACATAGCCCAGGGCCGTGGCGGAGATCGTGAGCGCGATCATCACGGAGAAGAAGTGCGCCAGGCTTCCCTTCGTGATCAGGAACACGCAGATGACAAAAACGGAGCCGATCACACCGGACATGAGGTTGACCGTGATGGGGGTACCGACACGCGAGAATCTGCTCATCCAAGACGGAGCGGCACCGTCCAGCGCGGCTATTGCCTGAATCCGGTCGGCGCCCGCTAGCCAGACCGCGCCGCTACCGACCAATGTCAGGATGATCAGAATCCCGAATACCACATCCAGCGCATGTGAGTGCAGGCCGCTGGACACCGCCTTGTAGGCATCGGCGAACCCGGCCACGCTCGACAGGCCGGTCTTGGGGATCACCAAGATGATGCCAGCGATGGCCAGGCCGTACAGCAGCGCGGCCAGAATCCCAGACCCGGCGATCATCCGAGGCACGTCGCGCCGCGGGTTGTGCATCTCCTCAGCCGCCCCGGTCGACACCTCGAAACCCACCCACAGGAAGACCAGCACCCCGACCATCGTGAGGAACCCGTTCATGGACGGCTTCAGATCGGCCACTGTGGACACCCCGGCCGGCCTGCCGTGCCGGGCAAGGAACACGATGAACAAGATCGTGAAGAGCCCCACCACCGCGATCTTGACAAATGTACCGATGTTGGCCGCCCACTTTCCGTAGCGGAGGGCGATGATGGCCAACCCCACGGTGACCCAGGTGAACAGAAGGCCGACGACGATCTCGCCCGCTGTGCCGAGCGGCCTGCCCACCACGAAAACGTTCAACGTGGCGATCGCGGTGGCCGCCAGCGTCCCGCCGATCCAGATCGGGTTCGTCAGCCAGTACAGAACAGCGGTAACAGCGCCAACAAGCCGGCCGAAAGACAGCTTCACCCACTCATACGGTCCGCCCTCGACCGGGAAGGCCGATCCCATCTCGGCTACCAACATCCCATAGGGGACCAGGAACAGCACGACTGAGATCAGTAGCCAGGTGATTGCCTGCGCGCCCGCCTGCGCAGCGAACGCGACGCTTTCGAGGCCGACAATCGCGCAGGCGGTGAACAAGATCAGGTCGAACCGCCGGAGGACCTTGCGCAGCTTGGCCTTCTCCCGCCTGACCAGCACACCTTGCGACCCGGTATCTTGTGTCCCCACAGCCATAAGCCCCTCCCCCCGGCCGCAAAAGCAACCAACGCCACTGGCTACACCATGATTCGCGCGCGGGTCCCGCTGGTCAAGACGCTCGCCTGTCTAGCGAGGATGGTCATTTTGGTCACGGAGCGGCCGAGCGAGAGCACCCGGAACCGGACCACCTGGCACGGTGCGCCCAACCGTCCGCGGGAACTGGCGCCGGGTATCTGTCGGTGGCCATCGTGGCGCGGACGTCGGGTGCTTATGTTGCCGTACGGCGTCCTCGGGTTCGCAGAGCCCTCCGCCGGGAACCTGGTGAAGGCCGAAGCCAGCCCGCGGAACAGCTGAAAGATCGGACGCTCACGTGAAGTCCGAGCAAGGCAAGGCAGCCGATGGCATGCCTCTGGGCTAATGGCACGTTAATGGCACGCGGCCCGTCTGTCGGCCGCCGCAGGCCTGGATGCTGACACGGGCTAAGCCGCTGACCTGGTGTTTCTTGGTGGAGCGGGTGACGGAGCGGGTGACAACGGAGCGGGTGACGGGAATCGAACCCGCACTATCAGCTTGGGAAGTCTCATCCCCTTTTCACGGTCTACCTGCTGGGACGCTGACCTGCGGGCATGATGGCGCTCTGTCTATGAGTGACCGTGGGTCTCCGCGAGGCTTCGCCCTGTCGGGCACGTAGCGGGCACGACGTGCCCCGAACTCGAGCTGATCGCCCTGCGTGTCTCGCAGGCGTCGTCGATAAAGACACTGCCTAGTCTTGACTATCCATTTATCCGGGGGGAACAATCTTCGACGCTGCCACGTGCGTGGCCGCGTGGGGGTGGTCGAAGTGTCGGTGTCTCTGCTATCGGTCATCGTGGATTGCCGTGACCCGCGTCGCCAGGCCGAGTGGTGGGCGCAGGTGCTGGCCTATCAGGTGAACGAGCGGAATCCCGACGAGTTCCAGGTGAGTGACCCGGCTGGCGCAGGCGGATCGCTGTACTTCATGAAGGTGCCCGAGCCCAAGGTGGGCAAGAACCGGCTGCACCTGGACCTGGTGACGCCGGGATCCATGGAGGCCGAGGTCGCGCGGCTGGTCGAGGCGGGAGCCCAGGTGATCGAGGTGCGGCAGGACCCAGCGTCGTACGACAACCCGGATACCTGGACGGTGATGCGTGACCCGGAAGGAAACGAGTTCTGCGTGACGAGCACGTTGACCCTGTCCGGCGTGGCCTGACCGGGCCTTCCGTGAGTAGCCTCCAACAAGGTCTGGGGGGAAGGACCGCGATGAGCGAGAACACCGAGACCGCGATCCTCGCCGGGGGCTGTTTCTGGCCCGCCCAGGAACTGCTGCGCTGCCGCGAAGGAGTCATCTCCACCCGGGTCGGCTACACCGGCGGGCAGAACGACAACCCGACCGCCGGCCACCATCCGGGTCACGCCGAGGCGGTCGAGGTCATCTTCGATCCCCGGCAGACCTCCTACCGGGAGATCCTGGAATTCTTCTTCCAGATCCACCGGCCCGACCTTGGCAAAGAGGTTGTCGGCTCCGGCTACCGCTCCGAGATCTTCTATACCAGCCATGAGCAGCGCCAGGTCGCTGAGGACACGATCGCCGCCACCGACGCCTCGGGCATCTGGCCCGGCAAGGTCGTGACCAAGATCAGCGAGGCCGGCCTCTTCTGGGCGGCTGAGGCCGAAGACCAGAACTACCTCCAGCATTACCCCGTCGGCAAGAATCAGTTCCGTCCGTAGCCGTCCACTGCGGGATAGCTGTCCGAGGGGGCGGCAGCGCACTGGGCCTGGCTTGTCACCACATGTACCGAGGGGGGACAACGATGTTCTTGACCTGGGCCGAGTTCGACGAGGCGCCTGAGGCCCTGCAGGAAGGCGTCCGGCACATTACCGAAGAGGTGGTGCCCGCGATCAAGGGCGCCGAAGGACTGATTGCTGGCTACTGGGCGGTTGACCGGGAGAATGGCAAGCGCATGGGAGTGCTGATCTGGAAGGACGCCGACGCGCCTGGCGCAGTGATGCCGGGGGTGTCGGCGAAGATCAAGGCCCAGCGTGAGGCCGCTGGGCGGGGCACTCAGCCCGGTCCCGACCGCACCGGGCGCTACGAGGTGGTCGCCAAGGTCTGACCGCGCACTCAATCCCCCGGTGGGTAACGGAGCGGGTGACGGGAATCGAACCCGCACTATCAGCTTGGGAAGTCTGCAGCGCTGCTGACCTGTCACCTGCAGATTTGATGACCTGCGGGCCTTTCGGCGCACTGCCCGCAGGTGACCGTGACTACCCGCGACTCCTCCTCCTGTCGGGCACGCAGCGGGCACGGCTAGCGTGATCTTGATCGCGGCGGCGATAGCGGAAGGTGCCCCGATGGCTACGGGTCCCTGCCGCCGCGCTGCGGATCCTGAGTCAGTCCCGAATGCCACAGAGCAATACTCGGTGAATGGGAAGCGGGCAAGATCTCGTGCGCAGGATCCGGGAGGCGCGCCAAAGGCTGGCGGCTCACGGGCCGCCTCGTGTCCGCTCTGGCGGTGACTTTGAGCGCGTCTCGGTGCCAGCTGCCGATGGCGATGTCCTGCGTGACCTTCTGCTGGCTGAGAATCCGGGCACGGTGATCGAGATCGGGCTTGCCCACGGGAGTTCCGCGCTCGCCATCGCGGAGGCGCTGGTTGCTGCCGGATCGGACGAAGCCCGCCACGTGATTGTCGACGCCTACCAGAAGCACTTCCACGGATCCGGATGGGCTGCGATCACCGGAGCCGGGCTGGCCGGTCTGTGTTCTCTGGTGGAGGAGCGGTCACAGCTCGCCCTGCCCCGTCTGCTGGGCGATGGTTTCGTCGCCGACGCGGCGTTCGTGGACGGAAGCCACATCTTTCACAACGTGTTTGTCGACTTGTTCTATCTGCGTGAGCTGGTGCGCCCGGGAGGGCTGGTGATCCTCGATGACTGCAACTACCCCTCCGTTGCCACCGCAGTTAGGTACTTCGAGGTAAATACGGGATGGGAGCCGGAACCTATCGCACGGCCGACGCGGCTCCGCGCCTTCCGGCTGCCAGATCCCCGGACCGAGCCAAGCTTCAAGAGCTTTAGGCATTTCGGCTTGGACGCGACAGGATGATCTGGGGATGGCCACACTCGGTACCTGGCTGACCGATGCCACCTCGGAACGCCGCGCCAGCAGCTTGTCTCGTGGGTGACTGAGAGCGCCCGTGCCTGACCGCCCGATCGGACGTGACGGGCGTGGCAACGTGTGGCCATGCGAGGGAGAAGCGAGTTGGGTGTGACGCCCGGCGGTAGGCCTGCCACCGAGGTGCATATTGACGTTAATCTTGTCCGCCGGTTGCTTGCCGTGCAGTTCCCGCACTGGGCGGGCCAGCCGCTGGAGCTGGTGGGCTCCACCGGGTGGGATTGCACTATGTACCGGCTGGGAGCTGATCTGGCCGTGCGGCTGCCGCGGCGTGCTGTCGGTGCCGCGCATGTCGAGAGGGAGCATCGGTGGCTGTCTGTGCTGGCTCCGCGGCTGCCCTTGCCGGTCCCATACCCGTTGGGTAAGGGCATGCCTGGCGAGGGATACCCGTGGCCCTGGACCGTATGCCGGTGGCTTCCTGGTCAGATGGCCGCGGTCCAGCCGGTTGCCGACCTTGGACAGACGGCGTTCGTGCTGGCCCGGTTTATCGCTGCTTTGCAAGCAATCGACCCGGTGGGCGGGCCCAGCAGCGAATTTCGCGGCGTTCCGCTGTCCGGGCGTGATCGAGCTGTGCGCGCTGCCGTCGAGGTGATGCGCGCCTCGCTCGACCCCGCTCCGGTGATCGCGGCATGGGAGGCGGCTTTGGCCGCGCCGGTGGGGCAGGGCCCGGGCGTGTGGATGCACGGTGACCTGCACCCGGCGAATCTGCTGGTCGACCATGGCCAGCTGAGCGCTGTGATCGACTTTGGCCTGCTCGCGGTGGGCGATCCCGCTTGCGACCTGATGATCGCCTGGACGTACCTATCCGCAGCCACCCGGACGGGCTTTCGGGCTGAGGTTTCGGTCGATGACGCGACGTGGGCGCGTGCCCGCGGCTGGGCTCTGGACTTCGGGCTGATGTGCGCCACTCATGCGAGCGGCAACCCGGTACTCGAGAACATCGCCCAGCACGCCATTAGCGAGGTTCTGACGGATCACGGATATGCGATCCGAGGAGACGACTAGTTCGGCAGTAATCCTGGTCTGCCCCGTTTTCCTCGACGGGCGCCGATCCCTTGCGAGTGGGCGTCGGGTCGAGGTTCGGCGAAGCCGATCGCCTGCGACGCGACCGCAGGGAGCGACCTCGACGCGGCGGCCGGGAGCGGGACAATGGGATCGCCAAGGAAGACGGCAGCGCGCACCACCGATTGCCTGCCGGATAAGCCAGGCTGATCAGCGGCGGTAGGAGGTGGGTCGGCGCGCGCCCGGCCGGGGCCTCTCCAAGGCCGGAGGCCGGGCGCTATCGCCGGCCCTCGGCGCCGCTGGCCCGGCTTGTACTCATGGCCTGGGCGGTCGCCAGCTCGCCCGGCGGTCGGTGACGCCTCCGCGTCGGGCGGAGCCGCGCATATCGCCGATTATTTGTGCACTTGCCTGTGTATCGGCGGTGTGATTTATCCGCTCATATCTGCCAGTTCGGCGCTTGACGGTCGGTCAGTTGTGTGTTCTGGCCGCGGTGATGATCGTGCTAGATGGCCAGGCGTGCGGTCCGAGGGGCCCGGTTCATACCCGCCCAGGCAGGCACGTGATGGGCGCGCTGGAGCAGTGGACAGGGCGCCGGCTGATTCGCGATGGTGTTGCCATGGTTCTAGATCAGTTTCAGGAGGGTGTGCACGTCACCGATCAGGGGCGGCGCATTGGCTGGATGCTTCGGGGTCCCGCGGCGGGCCGCGGGGTCGTGTATCTGCATGGGCAGCCCGGGTCCCGTCGCGAGCAGTTGCTGCTCGGCGATGAGCTGTTGCGGCGCGACGATCTGCGGGTGCTGTCCATCGACCGAGCCGGTTACGGCGATACCGACCCGGCGGGTACGGACCGGCGCGAGGTGGCGCGTGATGCGCTCACGGTGGCTAGTGCTCACCGCCTGTCGTCGTTCGTCGCCGTCGGGGTTTCCCAGGGCGGTATCTACGCGCTCACGGTGGCGGCCCTGGCGCCGGAGCGAGTCCACCGGGTGGTGCTCGTCAGCGGCCACGTGCTTCCCTACGATGACGACGAGGTCGTAGCGGGTCTCAGCGAGGCCGAGCAGGCTGACCTCTCCCTGCTCCGCGCCGGGCCGAGCCCGGAACTCGACGAGTCCTACGCTGGCATGGCCGCCGCGATAGCAGGCGATCCGGTCGGCGCGTTCGCGCCGCTGGTCGTGAACTGGTCCCGGCCAGAGCAGGCGTGGTTCACCAGGCCAGACATACAGGCCGTGTTGGTGGACGACATGCGGCTTGCCTACCGGCAGGGTCATCGGGGACAGCTCGACGACGGCTTGCGGACCGTCGCGGCACTGGAGATCGACCTGAAATCCGTCACCATGCCGGTTCGCGCGCTGCACGGATCCCGCGACGACCTTGAGCCATACGCTAATCTCGAGCGGCTTGCGAGCCGGCTGCCTGACATCCAGATGGTGCGGTTCGAGGGGATGAGCCACTTCGGCCCCCTGGCCTGGCCAGGCCTGATCACGGCCATGATCGCAGCCGACACCTGAACCGCTGGGTCGTGCTGTCCGCTCAGTCCTCTGCGGCGACGCCAGGCGCAGCGAGCCAGTTCACCCGGACGGGGTCCGCGCGCTGCCGGTCTACCTTTCATGACCACGGCCTGCACACGGCCCCAGCCCGAGATAAGGGGCAGACGAAGCCGGTGGAACGCGCTGTGCTGGCGCGGTCGAGGACCGGCAAGCTGCGGCGTGCTCTTGCGCCGATCGATGGGGATGCTCGTGCCATCCCGGGTGGTCGGCTGAGCTTTGTGACCATCGGTAACCTCTGCCCGGACCCTTCGTTGCATGGGCGGCTGGGCCGGGGTTGCCGGAGTAGCCTGCGGGTGATGAAGCCGAAGTTGGACTACCTGGTTCATCTAGCCCGCGAGTCAGCTCGCTTCGCGGAGGTCATCGCAGCGGTTCCGCCGGAAGCCCGGGTGCCGTCGTGCCCGGACTGGAGCGCCGATGACCTGCTGTGGCACCTGGGGGAGGTGCAGTGGTTCTGGGGCACGATCGTGCGCGAGAGGCTGACCGGTGAGCAGGCAGAACAGCGCAAACCCGGGCGCCCCGCCGGGCGGGCGGGATTGCTGGCTTTCTATCAGCGCGCCAGCCGCGACCTGGGTGAGGTGCTGGCGGCGGCCCAGGCTGATACCCCGGCATGGACGTGGTCCCACGACCAGTCCGTGGGCTTCATTCGCCGCCGCCAGGCTCATGAAGCCCTGATCCACCGGGTCGATGCCGAATTGGCCGCACGCAGCCGCAGCCGGATGGACCCGCACCTGGCTGCCGATGGGGTTGATGAGGCGCTGCGGATCATGTATGGCGGCGACGTGCCCGAATGGGGCAGGTTCACCTCCGGCAGCGGCACGGCGTTGCGGCTGCAGGCCACCGACACCGCAGACGTGTGGCTCATTACGGTAGGCCGGTTCACCGGCACCGACCCCAGTGACCAGGTCAGCTACGACCAGCCCGGTATCCAGGTCACCAGCGACCCAGCCGCACGGGCTGCCTCCGCACTCCACGGCAACGCTGCTGACCTCGACTGCTGGCTCTGGCGACGGCCGTCCCTCATGCCGATCGCCCGCTCAGGCGACCCGGAGTTGCTCAGCCGTTTCGACTCGATCATCGCGCCCGGCATCACCTGACGCGATGCCGCCAGCCATCCCGTGGCCCTGGCCGCGGAACGCATTAAGCGCTGAGCTGGCTCGCCGATCTTTCCTGGGCGGGCGCGGTTTCTTTTAGGCCCGCAGCCAACGGTGTACCGAGCGCCTATCACCCAGATCGGCGCAGCCCTCGCTTTGATCGGATTCCACCGAATGTGCGTCCAGAATGGCGGCTATTGGCGCGCTGGCGCTGACCAGCGCCTGTTACGGAGTGTGACTCGAAATCCAGGTGGACGTCGCGCGGAACGCCGACTCGGCGCGCTGGGCCGACGTGTCAATCACTGCCGTGGGCGTGCGCAGATCACCCAGGTCTGCGGGCGCTGCGCCGAGCGGCCAATGACGTTCACCGGGGCGGTGGGTGGCGAGGGCGGCGCAGCTGGTCGGCGGCATCGATACGGTGTGATGGGCGTAAGTGCTGCGTTGCCGAATCTGCCCGCATAGAAGAGTCAAGGCGGCGCGCTACGCGCGCCGCGGTTCGGCATAGCGCTCGGCCTCCGGCTTGGGAGCCCCGGCCAGGTGCGCGTGGCCCTCACGCTCAGGCGCCACTGATCAACTTGGCTTCTCTGGCCAATGCAACCCGTGCTGCAGGCGCCGTCGTCCTCGGAGATTCCATTGTCCCAAGCAAGGCATCGGTGAAGTAGAGGATCTTGTTAGGGCTGTACCTCGTGTGACGCGTCGACAGGCGCGGTTTGCAGGTGCTCTAGCGCCCAGGGAAGATCACCGGCTGGGACAGCCCAGGCAAGGGTGGCGGTCGGGGTCTGGAGTTCGGTGATCCGGCAGTTGCCCGGCAGCCGCCTCAGCTCCTCCTGGGACGGCGGACGGCCCGGGCCGAGGACCACGATGTGGGTAAGGGTCCTGGTGGCCCTGGGTGGCCACGACTCCGGTGTGAAATCCAGGCGCCCGGGAGAAATTGCCGCCGCCCCGTTGCGCCACCGCGACGATAGACCCTGTTGACGGCCGCTTATCACCTTAAGTGAGCACGCGATGCGGCCGTGGGCGAGGGCGTGACCTGCTTGCCGGTGTGCCAGGTGCTCGGCGAGCGGGCCCAGCAAGTCGGCGAGCCAGCCCAGCAGCTCGCCGACCAGGTCACGAAGGAACTCCATGCAATCGAGTATTGGCTGCCAGCGGGCGCTGCGCCACAACCATTGGCTCCTCGTTTGGCTCGACAGCCATGTCGGTGGCGGTTGCTGACAGGCGGCAGCAGCTCGGCTGGAGAACGCCGGGGCATGGATCAGCCTGGCCGGGGGCGGCGCCGCAGGAGGTAGCGCACCACCAGCCCGGCGGCCAGCAGCGCCATGGCGACAAGCGCGAACAACGAGTAGCGCGTGACCTCCCGGTAGATGACGGTGATGTGATCCCCCGCGAGGTAGCCGACGCTGGCCCAGGTTGCCACCCACAAGACGGCGCCGAGCGTGGTCAAGGCCACGAACCGGGTGAACCGCATCTCGGCGGTGCCCGCGATGATCCCGGCCGCCTGGCGCAGCCCGTCGATGAACCGGGCGATCACGATGATCACGCCGCCGCGGTGGTCGAAGAACGCCTCCGCCTTGTCCAGCCGCTCGCCAGTCAGCAAGACGTACCTGCCGAAGCGCTCCACCAGCGCCCGGCCGCCGAAGCGGCCGATGGCATACCCGATACAGCTCCCAGTGACCGACGCGGCGACCGCGAGCACGCCGACCGCGGCGATATTGAGCTGGCCCGCGCCCGCGTACAGGGACCCAGCGATCAGCACGGTCTCGCCCGGGACTGGGAGGCCCAGGTTCTCCAGCACCAGCAGGCCCGCGACCGCCAGATAGCCATAGTGGTCCAGCACGGGCGCCACCGATGCCAGCACACCAGGCAGCACCGGCCGCGCAGCCATCATCCCTCCAGTCCTGGTTGCCGGGCCCAGGGTCGGCGTTAGGCTATCGCCCGCACATGGCCGCTATCAGCACATGCGCACCCAGGCGAGGTCTTCCTCCGCCCTGCCGCTGATGCGCTGGACTGGTGCGAGACCAGCCGCGCGGGGCCCGCCGGCATGGAGGGGGACGCAGGAGCGGTTACGCGCCGGCACGAGGGCGGAGTGCTCCGCGCTCCGGCCCGTGCTTGTCTGTCCTAGGCCCAGCCCAGGTCCATGAGCCCTCGTACCGCTGTAGAACGCCTGTGTGCCCGGCGAGGCGACAGAATGATCTTTCGGTATGCCTTCACCTACATGCCTGCCGATCACTACGTGTGTGCAGATCGGCGGCCCGGTGTGCGTTACGGAAGCACTCTTCTAATGGCTTCTGCCGGACGGCGCAGAGCGTGGCCTGCTCCTCGCCAGCCGCCGCGAGGGTGCAGCGGGACCTAAATAAGCCCTGGGCGCCACAGCCAACAGCCTCCGCTTAACACCCGCTGGTCAGAGCCACGCCGGGATGGCTTGTCGTCGGGTAAATATGCGGGAGCTAATCCACCCGCGGCCCGCAGGGAACCGCGTGGCCAGGCCACCGCCGCCTCGCCCGACTGTGCCCTCGGCTGAGCGGAATGCCGGCACGGTGAGGTAGTCCGCCCGGGTGGACCCGGCGTGCTTGGCCGGACGGGGCAATGGTGAACCGCCCGGGCGTCTCATCCGTAGTAAGGACGCCAACTATGTGCGCGCCGCCAGGGTTCAGGTGATTGGCATGCACAGATGGACGCTGAGAAGCCTTGGTGCGCTCCCGGTCGCCGGGCTGCTGGCCGTGGGGCTGGCGGCCGGTCCGGCCGCCCCCGTCGCCGCGCAGCCGTCGGGCACGTGGACCAGGACCGGGAGCATGCTCACCGCCACCGAGCAACAGCCGGGCGTGCTGCTGCACGACGGCCAGGTGCTAATGCCGGGGACCGCGGAGCTGTATGACCCGGCCACCGGCCGGTGGGCCGCCACCGGCGCCATGAACGTCGCCCGCACCGTCGGCTTCACCGCGACGGTGCTGCAAGACGGCCAGGTGCTGGTGGCCGGCGGCGTCGAGGCGGGTGTCAACCAGACGGTGACCAGCGGCGCGGAGCTGTACAACCCGGCGACCGGCACCTGGGCGGCCACCGGCAGCATGATCACCGCCCGGCAGAACCAGACCGCCACGCTGCTGCCAAACGGCCAGGTGCTAGTAGCGGGTGGCGGCGGCACCTGCGTGAACGGCTCGTGCCCGACCCTGTCCAGCGCCGAGCTGTACAACCCCGCCACCGGCGTGTGGACACCCACCGGCAGCATGACCGTCGCCCGCTACGGGCCCACCGCGACGCTGCTGCCCGACGGCCAGGTGCTCGTGGCCGGGGGCGCAAGCGGCAGCACGGCCAACGCCGGGTCCACCGCCGAGCTGTACACCCCCGCCACCGGCACCTGGGCCGCCACCGGCAGCATGCCCTTCCCCCACGAGGGGGCACTGGCCGGGCTGCTGCCCAGCGGCGAGGTGCTCGTGGCGTGCGGCGTCCAGGACCCCGGCGTTAACCCCTGCGCCGCCGACCTGTACAACCCCGCCACCGGCACCTGGGCCCAAGACGGCGCGGCCGGTGCCAGCGCCACACGGAACTACAGCGCCGTCTTGCTCCACAACGGCCAGGTCCTGTTCTCCGGCGGAGAGAACGGCACCTACCCGGCCAGGGAAACCATCACCACGGCCGCGACGCTGTGGGATCCGGTCACCGGCGCCACCACAGCCACCGGCAGCATGACCACCCCGCGCGAATTCCACGCCCTCATCGTCTTGCCGAACGGCCAGGTGCTGGCCGCCGGCGGCGAGACACAGAACAAAAAGGGCCAGCCCAGCGCCACCGCCACCGCCGAACTCTACACACCCTGACCGCGCCGCCTTGCTGGTGATCGCGCACGGCCCCATCGTCGAAGGGGAGTCGCCATGTTGTTCTCCATCCGCCGCGGTGGCCTGGTGCTGCCCGCAGCGCTGATCGCGCTCGGCACCGGAACCGTCCTGGCCTCCCCCGCGCAGGCCCTCACCGGATGGTCGCCGCCGGTCCAGCTGCCCGGCGCGTGCGGCGCGTCGCTCGCGGTCAACGCGGCCGGCACCGAGGTCGCCGCCGGATCTCAGCAGAACCCGGACAACACCGTGTCGGTCCAGGCCTGTACCAGCGCCGATGGGCAGACCTGGTCCGCGCCGGTCACCCTCGGCCAGGGCTACAACCCGGCCGTGGCGATCGCCCCCGATGGCCGGGTGGTCGCGGTGTGGAGGTCCACCACCGACGCCGGCGTCTCGGCCAGCGTCCGGCCCCCTGGGGGCCAGTGGGGCCCCGCGGTCACCGTGACCACCGACCCCTACCGTGACCTGGGGGTCGGCATAGACGGGTCGGGGAACGCGATCGCCGCCTGGATGACCGGCACCTCCGCGGTCCAGACCGCCAGCCTCCCGGCCAGCGCCCGCAAGTGGACGAAGATCACCACCCTGGCCACCCGCGGCCAGGCGGTGGATCTGGCGGTCAACGCCACCGGGTCCGCGGTCATCACCTGGGCCACGCGGACCGCCGCCCTCGCCGCCTCCGGGACGGTTCTGGGCGGGTTCGCCGCCCCGGTCGCCCTCGGCCCCCCGCCGGGCTACCCCATCGGCCACACCCGCGTCGTGCTGAACGGCCAGGGGGACGCGGCGGCGGCCTGGGTCGCCAGCGGCGGTGTCGACCGGGTCGCCACCCGCTCGCCGGACGGGTCCTGGGCCCCCTCGGTCACGCTGTCCACCACCTCTTCTGATGGGCGCATCGACGTCGCCATCGACGGCGCGGGAGATGCCCGCGCCATCTTCGGGCAGCAGTCCGGGTCCTACCCCAATAATGTCATCTCCGTGGCGTACACCTCGGCGCGCCCGGCCGGGGGCACCTGGAGCACGCCGGCCCTGCTGTCGGCGCCCGGCGACGCAACCACCAGCCCCCACGTGGTCGCGGACGCCGCGGGGACGTTCGTGGTCAGCTGGGTCGACAACACGACCGGGCTGACCGTGCTCACCAGCCCGCCCGGCGGCGGCTTCGGCCCCGCCACCACCTTCCCCGAGGCCTTCGGCGACCTCAAGATCGCCCCCGGATACGCCGTGCTGTCCTTCGGCGCCGCCGCCTCAATGAGCATCTCAACCGAACCGGTCAGCTGACCGCACACAGCCGCATGCCCCAGGGCTGAACCACCAGATGCAGGAGGAAACACCATGACATCCTGGCACCGGCGCGCGGCGGCCATCTTGGCTCCTGCCGCCTTGATGGCCGTAGCGCTAGGCACCACGGCCGCGGCGTCCCCGCCGGCAGCCAGCTCCGGCTGGCAGCTAGTTGACGAGTTCACCGGCCACCCGGTCTGCTACACCAACGGCGGCGGATCGAACTACCTGGGAATCTACCTGTCCGGCAGCTGGTCCGCCCCGATGAACATCGGCGCGTCCGACCTGCCGCACCGCGGCTCCTATACCACCTACATCCTCTATCAGACGGGCTATCAGTACTCCGCGGGCAGCGCCCCCATCCCGCCCGGCTCCGGCAACGGCACCGGCACGCTCAGCGTGGGGCCGCAAACCACCGCCCGCGCCTACGTCGTGACCACGATGCCGTATGGCCTTCCGGTGAACTCGTCGTTCACCATCACCTTGTGGGCCAGCGACGGCACCACCACGCAGACCGAATCTGTGCCCATCCTGATCAAGGCCACCTGCCGCTACTGACCACCCACGTCGCGCCGCCGGTGTCCCGCCACCGCCCGGGTCGCGGGACACTCGGGGGGGACGCTACCGGGTGGCTGTCCAGGGAGCGGGCCTGGTTTCTCCGCGTCGGTGAACGCGCACACCGCCGGAACCTGTGACGGGCCGGCTCGGCACTGCTGATCGCGGCCCCAGCGAGCGTGAACTGCGGCGACCGTGTCACGGCCACGCACTTCCGGTTAATACGCGCAGGTCAGCGGCGTGCCATGAGCCTGCAAGGCCGGGGAAACTAGCGGTAGCTAGTGCCGGTTCGGGCAACGTTTGCCCGGTTGATGATGCGGCGGAGCCGTTCATCGTGGGCGTGGTTGTTGCGCCAGCTGATGTACCGGCGGATCATGCTGCCCTGTTGCCGGTGGCTGGCGTGGCCGGTGCCGTCGAGGGTGAAGTACCGCAGCGCGGTGAATTGAGCTTCGATCCGGTTTAACCAGGACGAATTGGCCGGGGTGCAGGCGATCTCGGTGTTGTTCGCTGCGGCCCATGCGCCGACCTGGCTGTCTTTGGCGGTGGTCAGGTGCGGGCTGAAGTTGTCGCAGATGATCGCGATCCTGGTCCCGGGTGGGCAGAGGGAGCGCAGGTACCGGCAGAACTCCAGGACCTGGGTCCGGGTCTTGCGCGGCTTGATGTGCCCGTAGAGCTTGTCCTTGCCCAGCGCGTAGGCGGCGAACAGGTGCCGGATCCCGCCAGTGCGGTTGCAGGTGGCGCATCCGGGGCCGTGGCCGCCGGCCGGGCTCTTTGCCCTTGCCGCTGAGCGCGGCCCACTGCCGCCCTGGGCGGGGCTGCAGGTTCAGCGGGCCGGACTCATCGAGGCAGAACACGACCGCAGGGTCGCCGGTGCCCCGGGCCGCCTCACCGTCGGCGATCGCGTACAGGTGCTCGATCCGGGCCTTTTTCGCCGCGTAGCGCGGGTCTTTGGAGGCTTTCCAGGTTTTCAGGCGCTGAAAGGTGACGCCCTCCTCGCGGAGCAGGGCACGCAGGCCCTCGTGGCTGATGTCGTCGACCACCCCCTCAGCCACCAGGAACTCTGCCAGCTTCGACAGGCTCCAGGTGGAAAACGGCAGGTCATAGTCCCCCGGGCGCGACTTGGCGATCTTCTTGATCTCCCGGCGCTGGCCGAGCGTGAACTTCGGCGGGCGGCCGCCCCGATACCGCGGATACAGCGAGCTGAACCCGTCCGCGTTTGAAGTTGCGGATCACATCGCGCACCCGGTCCTCACTGGTGAAGGCGACCCCCGCGATCGCGGGCACGTCCATGCCCTGGGCCGGCAGCAGCACCATCTGCGCCCGCCGCCAGGTCACCACCGGCCCGCTGTCCCGGCGCACGATCCGCAGCAGGCGCCGGCCCTCGTCATCGTCGATCTCCCGCACCCGCAGGCGTTCGGTCACCGACCCAGTCTCGGCGATCAGCACCCTCGGCAAAAGCACCCAGCCGGGCAAACGTTGCCTGCTACGGCACTAGCTACCGCTCCTGCCTAGGAGGCTGAAACGGCGCGCCGAACGCCGAGTATGGGCGGCCCGTGAATTCCCAGTTCACTGTGGCTCAGCATCGCAGAACAGACAGTTAGGAGCGCTGGTGGATCCGGGAGGGCGGCTATCGTCAGGGCTCGGTCAGCCGGCGTGGACGGGTGAGTCCCCAATCCATGACCGCCACGGTTACTGGCACACGCGGCCAGACGCTGCCGCAGGCAGCATCAGCAGCATGAAGCCGCAGTTGGCTCATGACGGCGTCGCGGATTCGAGTTCGCTGAGAGCCTGGCTGGCCTGAGTCAGGGTGTAGGCGACGGCTTGATCCCAGTCCATGTCCGCGCCGCGGGCGCGCAGTTCCCGCGCGCGTTCCTCGCTCAGGGCCGCCGCCACGGCCCGGCTGATCAGCTCATCGGACATCGGCATCTTGACGACGTAGGTTTCGGCGGCGCCCCGGATGGTCGCGGCGGCCTCGGGCCGGGTGGCGGCCAGCATGCCTGCGATCCAGTGGAGGTTGAGACCCATCAGGCGGCGGTCGCGGCCTGGCTGGAGGGCACGGATGACCCGGCGGCCGAACTCCAGTGTGGCGGCTCGGTCGCCGACCAGAAACGCGATCGCGGTCGCCCAGTTGAGGTCGGTAGTGCTCTGGTAGCCGAGCGCGGTGCTGAGCTCGCGGCTTTCGCGCAGGCAGGCGCGGGCCTGGTCAGGGTCGGCGCGGGCGGCGGTGGCGCCCACGACCAGCAGGCTCCTGGCGATCAGCGCGGGGGCGCCGACCTGGCGGGCCAGCGCGAGCGCTTCGCTAGCCAGCGGGGCCGCCGCGGGCGCGTCGCCGGCGAGCACGTAACCGGCCACGGCGATGTTGAGCTCTACGGAAGCGTCGGCGAGGTCGCTGCCGGCTCGCGCCAGACCAGCGGCCTGTTCGGCAAGGCGGGCGGTGTCGGTGAACGCGCCGGTAGTCATAGCGATGTTCTGGCGGGCGGCGCAGATGGTCTCCTCGACCCGCCAATCCGGGGTGTCGCGGCGCGTGTTGGCCTCGGCCGCCCGGCGGCACAGCTGCTCCGCGCCGGCCACATCCGCGCGGATGGAGGCGAACAGTGCGCTCACCGCGAGGGCGAGTGGGTAGCCCCGGTGGTCGACTGCGCCGGGGAGTTCCACAGCCGCTTCGCCAGGCAGCAGCAGCGGGTAGGTGCTCCAGACCTCAGCCGGCGCGAAGCCGGCCAGCATCTGGAATGCGGTGCCGACGTTGCCGGTGCCGATCGCCCACGACCACGCCGCGAGCAGGTTGTCCTGCTCGGCGCTGAGCCGCACCGCCCAGAACACTTCGGGGTGAGGGTCGTGGGCGTGGTCCCGGACCCGTCTGAGGAGGTCGGCGTAGTAGCCGGCGTGGCAGGCCCGCCACCTCTCGGTCCCGCCCGCGTGGTCAAGTCGTTGCTCACCGTACTGGCGGATGGTTTCCAGCAGCCGGTAGCGGGTCTCGATCCCGGTGTCCTCGGCTACCACCAGCGACCTGGCCACCAGGGCCGCCAGCAGCTCGAACACTGCGTCCGGGTCGATGCTCTCCCCGCCGCACACCGCCTCGGCCGCCTCCAGCGTGCAGCCGCCGGCGAACACCGCCAGCCGGGCCAGCAGGACCTGTTCGGGCTCGGTGAGCAGCTGGAACGACCAGTCGATGGTGGCCCGCAGCGTCTGGTGATGAGCCGCCGCGCCGCGCGGGGCGGCCGCGAGCACCGCGAAATTGTGGTCCAGCCGCCGGGCCAACTCGGCCACTGTCATCACCGGCACCCGCGCCGCCGCCAGCTCGACCGCCAGCGGGATCCCATCCAGGCGCCGCACCACCGCGGCGACCGCCGCCGCGTTCCCGGCGGTCACTGCGAAGCCGGGCTTGACCGCGGCCGCACGGTCGGTGAACAGCCGCACCGCCTCCGCCTCGGCGATCGCCGCCAAGTCGGCGTCGGCGCCGGGGGTCGCCAGCGGCGGCACCGGCACCAGCTGTTCCCCCTCGATCCCCAGGGCCTCGCGGCTGGTGGCCAGGATCACCAGCCGCTCACACGACCGCTGCAGCACCGCGGCCAGCGCCGCCGCCGCCACGATCACGTGCTCACAGTTGTCGAGCACCAGCAGCAGCTGCTTGGTGCGCAAGAACTCCACCAGCGCCTCCCGGGTGCTCTGGCCGGCCCGGGCGGTCACCGAGAACACCGCCGCGGCCGCGTCGTCCACGCCGGCCGGGTCGCGGACCGGGGCCAGTTCGCACAGCCACGCACCGTCCCCGAACCGCTCGGCTACTTGACCGGCGGCCTGCAGCGCCAGCCGGGTCTTGCCCACCCCGCCCGGCCCGGTCAGCGTCACCACCCGCGCCTGGCCCAGCGCCGCCGCGGTCTGCTCCAGCTCCCGGGCGCGGCCGATAAACGAACTCACCTGCAGCGGCAGGTTGCCGATGCGCTCGGCAACCGTGATCAGCGGCGGGAAGTCGGCTTGCAGGCCGGGGTGGGTGAGCTGGTAGATCAGTTCTGGCTCGGCCAGGTCGCGCAGCCGGAATTCCCCGAGCCGCTTCAGCCCGAACCCGCCGCCCAGCCGCCCACCGGCCAGGTCACGGGTGGCCTTGGTAACCAGCACCTGGCCGCCGTGCCCGGCCGCCTTCACCCGGGCGCAGCGGTTGATCGGCGCATGGTCGATACGATCGCTGCCCCGCACCCGCGCCTCGCCGGTGTGCAGCCCCATCCGCACCCGCAGCGCGGTGCCCTCAGGCCACGCTTCCTCTGCTAGCCGGAGCTGACACGTGCCGGCCGCCTCGACCGCGGCAGCGGCGCTGGGGAAGACGGCGAAGAGACTATCCCCCTCCCCCCGGGCGGTGACCACGACCCCGCCATGCTCTGCGATCACCCCGGTAACAAGCCGGTTGTGCCGATCCAGCGCTTCTTCCATCGCATCCGGCAGGGCCTCCCACAGCCGTGTCGACCCCTCGATATCGGTCAGCAGGAACGTCACCGTCCCGGCCGGCACATCCGCCTCTTCGGCCGCCCTAGGCCCGGCCGACGACGAAGTTGGCGCACCCATGCCCACCGCTGAGCCCGCGAAGCTCTCGCTCAGCAGAACGGCCAGGTCGTCGGCCAGCAGCCGCTCCAGTTCCCGCGCCGTGGCAAAGATCCGGTACGACACCGTCCCGGCCACCCGGATGCTGTCGACCATCGCTTTTAGGCCTGGCTCCTGGTCTGGGGCGGGGCGCTTGAGGTACAGCAGCATCGGCTTGCCCGCCGCCAGCCGGAACTCATCCTCCAGCCCCGAGATCTCCATCCCCGGCGCCACCCATCCGTACCGCTGCCAGTAGATCCCCACAAACACCTGGGACTGCTCCAGGTACGCCTTATACATGCTGCGCGGCGGATGCGGCCGGGCACCGGACTCATACCACACCGGCACCAGGTGCAGCCGGGCGATCGCCCGCCGCGCCGCCGCCCGCTCCTCAGCAAGCTCCCCCAGCGTCGAGGAGATGAACACCCGCACCCGCTGATCCGGTGTCAAGATCACGCCCCCCCGGTCCGCAGGCGACTCGGCGCGCCGCGAGGTGGCCGCCCGCGCGTCTTGCGGCTCCGCCATGTCCCGCCCTGATCGCCCTCGAATCCGGCAACGAAATGATGTGATAATAGTCCCCCGATGCCCATGCCAGGCCAGCTCACGCAGCCAGTGTTCATGCTGACCCGCCACGACTGACCTGCCACGACAGGATCCGGTCTGCCCCCCGGCAGTCCGCGCAGATCATCCAATCGGTGTGGAATACAAGGCAACGCCGTCCCCGCGAGGACCTCTGCCATAGCGGCGGATCTTTGCACATGCCTGGACCGTTGCCCTTCCGCTTCGTAACACGAGACCCGTCACCAGAAACTGCCCCTGACGCCCGGCTCGAGGAGACCGGCGTGCTGCGGCGTACGATCGGAGCCGGGCCCCCTGGCTCTCGCTCGAGCCCGCTGTGCTAAACGAAGCAACGGACTGGATGGAGCGCCAGCGCGCCTATGGGGGCGCCTGTTCGACGTCGTCGCCGAGTATCTGGGGGAGGACAGGCCCGATGAAGACTCCGCCGATCGTGTCACCGCAGGAGTGGGATGCCGCCCGCGAGCAGCTGCTGGTCGAGGAGAAGAAGTTGACCCGCGCCCGCGATGCGCTGGCCGCCAAGCGCCGCCGGATGCCGTGGACGGCGGTGGAGAAGGAGTACCGCTTCGAGGGCCCCGACGGCCCGGTGAGCCTTCTCGACCTGTTCGAGGGTCGCCGGCAGCTGATCGTCTACCGCGCCTTCTACGCGCCGGACGTCACCACCATCCCACCGGGGGGCGGCGCCTACCCGGAGCGTGCCTGCGCGGGCTGCTCATTCCTGGCCGACCAGGTCGCGCACCCCGCCCACCTGAACGCGCGGGACACGACACTCGCGTTCGTTTCGCGCGCCCCCCAGGGCGAGATCCAGGGCCTGAAGGAGCGCATGGGCTGGGAGCTGATCCCGTGGTACACGATCACCGACAACTTTGACAAAGACTTCGGCGTGGACCAATGGCACGGGACCAACGCCTTCGTCCGCGACGGCGAGCGGATCTACCGGACCTACTTCGTCAACCTCCGGGGCGACGAGGCGATGGGCAGCACCTGGAGCTACCTGGATATCACGGCCCTCGGCCGCCAGGAGGAGTGGGAGGACTCGCCGGAGGGCTATCCGCAGACCCCACCGTACGGGTGGTGGAACTACCACGACGCGTACGGCAAGACCCCGTAAGCGCGGTCCGCTCTTACTGGGTAAGGCCCAAGTATTGCCAGAACTGGTCGGCAGCAGGAGCGCGGCCACGCGCTCACGTCTTCCGCTCACGCTCGCGCCCATTCCTGCGGTCGCACCGGATGCCAAAGAGCAGAACGGCGTTGACTACTGCGCGCCACGGCGCGAAGTTCTCGAACTGGTGACCCTGGTGACCGCGACAAAGTCCGCGGCCGAAGCGAGGATCGTCTTGACCAAGCATCCTGCCGCGCCGCAATGCTGACCAGCGACCATGGCCCATCCTCAGCGCACACCAGACCGGGGAGCATAACCACAATTCGGCACGCAAACCCTGCCATCGCTCGGACCGTGAAATAGCGATCATTAGGCGGTTCCGGCGCCCGCCACAGCCGCATCGGCCTCGGAGGCAAATACGCGGTAGCTAGTTGCCGGCAAACATGCCGGAGCTGGTTCACCCAGACCCGCGGCTGCCAGCCGAATGCTCGGTCCAGTAGGCGAGGTTGCGGCGGGTGGTCAAGGTGTCCGGGTGCTCGGGGCCAAGGACCCGCTCGCGAAGAGGCAGTAGCGCGGCGAACTGGTCCCGGGCAGTGGACGCATCCCCCGCCTCCCCAGTCCAGGCGGCAAGGCTGGCCCGGTCGGCCAGGGTGTCCGGGTGCTCGGGGCCCGACACCCGCTCACGGATGGGCACCAGCGCAGCGAACTGGTCCCGGGCAGTGGCCGC
>Ga0306920_100001629_pt1 | contig 27972 bp, 22 predicted proteins | sample flu12Cox44000170_FD_204666 | JGI IMG/M metagenome (GOLD analysis project Ga0306920, IMG submission 204666) | Lab enrichment of tropical soil microbial communities from Luquillo Experimental Forest, Puerto Rico - flux4day.12C.oxic.44.000.170 (v2)... | ecosystem: Environmental > Terrestrial >... | reverse complement strand
TAATCGGCGCTGGATTGGGCTGGATCATTGCCGGCCCGAAATCTGCGCTCTTCATCACTATCGGCATCGCTTCGATCGTGGTTGGGACGATCAGCGTATTGAACGAGTTTCGCAATCACGGAGAGTGGCGATAACGGGCGGGCGCGGCGCCTGATGGCGTTTCGCGCGAAATCTTGTTGACCGCTATTTGCCGTTCGGAAACAGCTCCGCAAAGCGCCGTTCGCCGCTGCGGGTGAAATTGACGACGCGGCTGCCCGGCGTGCTATCGCGCGCGGCCCATTTCAACTCGCCAAACCGCGCCATCAAGGCCGCCCCCAGCGTGCCGGCAAGATGATGGCGCCGCTCGCTCCAGTCCAGGCATGCCTTGCAGACGGGACGTCGCGGGTGGGCCAGCATGTCCTGGGATATCTGCAGGTTTTTCTCGAGGAACCGCGTGCCCTCCGGCGTGAGCTCAATGTCCTGCTTTCTCTGCCGCACCAGCTTCTGTGCCCTCATGCTGTCAAGCATCTGCACGCCGAGGTCGCCGGCGAGATGGTCGTAGCAAATCCGCGCGCGTCGCAGCGCCGGATCTTTCGGCCCCGTGCGAACGCGCATGTGGCCGGCGCGGGCAGCGAGCCCCGCGAGCCCTTCCAGGACGCCAGCAACATCGGGATCGGCAAGGCGATAGTAGCGATGGCGACCCTGCTTTTCCGGCTCGAGGAGGCCGCCCGCCTCGAGCTTGGCGAGATGCGAGCTTGCCGTCTGGGGCGTGATGCCGGCTTCCTGCGCAAGCTCGCTTGCGGTTAGCGCGCGGCCGTCCATCAGCGCGGTCAGCATGTTGGCGCGCGCGGGATCGCCGACCAGGGAGGCGACCATGGCGATGTCGGGACCTGCTTTCATACTTCGATATTAGCCGAAGCATTGGCGTGACGCAAGAGGGTATGCATGCTTCGGTCACTATCGAAACATGGAGTTGTTCAAATGGCCGTCACCGTTTTCATCCGCTACCAGCTCGACCCCTTCAAGCGCGCCCAGTTCGAAGACTATTGGAAGCGCTTTCTTTCCATCATTCCGCGCTGCGGCGGCGACCTGGTCGGCTGTTTCATGCCGCATGAGGGCACCAACAATATCGCCTTTGCGCTGGTATCGTGCGAAAGTCTCGCCGCCTACGAGGCCTATCGCGCCCGCCTGCGCGAGGATGCAGAGGGCGCGGCCAATTTCGCCTTTGCCGAACAGCACAAATTCATCCTGGCTGAGGAGCGGACATTTTTGCGCAAGGTCGCGGCCTAGTGTCCCGGTTCTGACATTCGTATCATATCGCGGTGGGTTCGTTTACGAATGTCAGAACCAAAGGGACACTAGCTAATATTGGAGTCTAGTGTGGTTTTGGATTTGACATTCGCCTCAAGGACTCGCCGCGATACTGAAGCGAATGTCAAATCCACCGCACTAGCAAGCCTTGTCGCGGTATTCTGTCAGTTCGGGAAACAAGAAGGAGAAAGATCATGCCGGTAACGACCGCGCAGAAGCGCGCCGAGTTCCGCAAGCTGCATCAATCCGGCTGCTTCGTGCTGCCCAATCCCTTCGATGTCGGCACCGCGAAGGCGCTGCAACATCTTGGCTTCAAGGCCATCGCCTCGACCAGCGCCGGTTTTGCCTGGTCGATCGGCAAGGCCGACAACCGCGTTAGCCTCGAGGAGGTCTGCGCGCATCTTGCGGCGATCAGCGCAGCCGTCGACATCCCCGTCAATGCCGATTTCGAAGGCGGCTTCGCCGTCGATCCCGAGGCCGTTGCGGCCAATGTCGCGCGCGGCGTGAAGACCGGCGTGGCCGGCCTTTCGATCGAGGATTCCACCGGCGACAAGGCAAAGCCGCTGTTCGAACGCGGTCTCGCGATCGCGCGTATCAAGGCGGCGCGCGCCGCCATCGATCGCGACAACAGCGGCGCGTTTCTTACGGGCCGCTGCGAGGCGTTCCTGTGGGGCCAGAGCGATCTGAAGCTCGTGATCGATCGCCTGCAGGCTTATTCGGACGCCGGCGCCGACTGTCTTTACGCGCCGGGCATCAAGACCAGGGAGGAGATCGCGGCTGTCGTCAAGGCCGTGCAGCCAAAGCCGGTCAACCTTCTGATCGGCGCCTCGGGCCTCTCGCTCAAAGAAGCCGATGAGCTCGGCGTGCGCCGCATCAGCGTCGGTGGATCGCTGGCGCGTTCGGCCTGGGCCGGATTCATGAAGGCAGCCGCAGAGATGGCGGACAAAGGCCGCTTTACGGAACTGGCCAGTGGCTACTCCGGAGCCGAGCTGAACAAGATGTTTGCCTCATAAGCACCGATCCGCCGCGGACCAATCGAGGCCCGCGGCGGATCTGAGGGATCACAGCAATCGGCGATCACGGACTATTTGTTGGCCGGCGGATTGCGGCTCATATTGCCGGGCGCGGTGGCCGGCGGCAACGCCGGCTGCGCGGGCGCGGCTCCGGTCGTCATGCCGGGCGGCGCCCGCGGCGAGGTCGGCTCGGACTGCGCGCTCTGCGCCGGCGGCGTGTTGGGCGCATTCTTCAGGCTCGTCGTATTGAGGCCGTAAAAAATCGCGCCGAGCACAATCGCGATACCAACCGCAAACAGGGTGATCTTGCCACCGGACGGCGGATCGGAATCGAAGTCCCGATCAAGGGGACCATCACGGTCGAACCGCGCGCGGCGATTGTAGTCGCCGAGATCGGGATCGAAGCGATAGGGATCCTGGGGGATGCGTTCGTTGGCCATGGCGGGGTTCCTCCGTTGGTCGTATGACAACCAGGAGGGCGCTAGCCGGGTTCCGGCAAAGCCGGCTGGTTCCAGGCGGAACTCAAGCCCTCATCCCGAGGGGGCGTGCGAGCCGTCTCAAAGGACAGAGCCTCATGGTGAGTGGCCTGCAGGCGCTGCACCGGTTCCCGGATACGACGCTATGGTTTGCGCGCCCTCGCCACCTGTTCGGCCGTTACAGCGGGCGCCGCATTGCCCCAGGAGTTTCGCACATAGTTGGTCACATCAGCGATCTGCTGGTCGGACAATTGCTTGTAGCCCGGCATCTCTCCGGCGTTCGGCGCGCGCGGCGTCGTCACCGTATGCGCGCCGTCGAGCATGATGCGAAGCGTCGAGGATGGGTCGGCCGATTGCAACAACGCGTTGCCGGGCAGCGGCGGATAGATTCGTGGCGTGCCCGAACCGTCGGCCTCGTGGCAGGCGACGCAATAATGGTCGTAGATATCCTTGCCGGATTTCATCTCGGCCGGCGCCGGCGGGCTCGTTTCGGGCTCCGGCGGCCCAGCCGGCAGCGATTTCAGATAGACCGCGATCGCGTGGGCGTCGGCGTCGCTTATCTGCGAGGTCGAGTTGGTCACAACCTCCGCCATCAGCCCGCCGGCGTGGCTCTTTGCGTTGCGCCCGCTCTGCAGATATTCGACGATATCCTCGACACTCCAGGATGTGAGGCCACCGCGCGCAGCCCCGTCCAGCCGCGGCGCGAACCAGCCGTCCACCACGCCACCGGCAAGGTACTGTCCGCGCTTGTCGGCACCAAAGAAATTCTTCGGCGTGTGGCAGGCGCCGCAGTGGCCGACGGCTTCGACCAGATAGCGGCCGCGATTCCAGTCTGCGCCCTTCTGCTGGTCGGGCTCCAGGAAGCCGGGCCGCAGGAACAAGTAGTTCCACGCCCTCATCAGGATACGAAAGTTGAAGGGGAAACGCAGCTCCGCTTCTGGCGTGATGTTCTGCACCGGCGTCAGCGTCGCCAGATAAGCGCGGATCGCGAGAATATCCTCGCGGGTGAGTTTTGTGAAATTGGGGTAGGGGAACGCCGGGTAATAGCGCGAGCCGTCAGGGTCGACGCCGAACCGCAGCGCGTTGATGAAATCGGCGTCCGTCCAGGCTCCAATTCCGGTGTCGCGATCCGGCGTGAGGTTGGCCGAATAGAGCGCGCCAAAGGGCGTGTCGATCCGCACTCCGCCGGCAAAGGGTCTTGCCGGGTTGGCGGTGTGGCAGCTCGCGCAATCGGCGGCTATCGTCAGCGCCTTGCCGTGCGCAATCATCTCAGCCGAGGGCTCGGCGCGCGCCTCGGCGAACGCGAGCGCACTGCACAATATGAAACACGCTAGAATCGACCGCATCGCTTCCCCGATCGTTTGCCGCCGCCCGCGCCAGCTTACCGCATTATAAGGGCGTTATGTCGTTTCGTGACGGCACTTCGAGGCGACAGAATCGGAAAATAGCGTTGTTCGTCAGGCCACGAAATTGCGATCTGTGAGTGTAAGCCGGACGGCCCGAGAATTGTGCTGCCTGGGCGGTGAAAACCGACGTAAACTATGGTTCGTGATTTGTCGCAGGATGGAAACCTTTCGCGAGGAAAGTTCTGGGCATTGGCAGGCACTGGCAAAAATGGTTGGCGTAACTAGCTGAAAAACAACCGGGCGGCAAAGGGCTTAAGAGGGCTTGCATGGGATTGAACCAGGGACCGATCAGTCTCGACCAGAAGTATAGTCAGAGCACCGGCCACGTCTTCATGACGGGCATCCAGGCGCTGGTTCGCCTGCCGATGGCGCAAATCCGCCGCGACCGCGCGGCCGGCCTCAATACCGCGGGCTTCATCTCCGGCTACCGCGGCTCGCCGCTCGGCGGTTACGACCAGCAGCTTTTTGCCGCGCGAAAGCATCTGGAGCAGTACAACATCAAGTTCCAGCCGGGCGTCAATGAGGACCTGGCTGCGACCGCGATCTGGGGCTCGCAGCAGCTCCATCTCTCGCCCGGTGCCAGGCACGACGGCGTGGTCGGCATCTGGTACGGCAAGGGGCCGGGCGTCGACCGCTGCGGTGACGTGTTCCGACATGGCAACACCGCGGGCTCGGCCAAACACGGCGGCGTGCTTTGCCTTGCCGGCGACGACCACGGCGCCAAATCCTCCACCGTCCCGCACCAGTCGGACCATGCCTTCATCTCGGCGCTGATGCCCTATCTCTATCCCTCCAGCATCCACGAAATGATCGAGATGGGGCTGCTCGGAATTGCGATGTCGCGCTACTCCGGTTGCTGGGTCGGCATGAAGACGATCACGGAGACGGTTGAGACGACCGCCGAGATCGACCTCACCGACGAGATGAAGCCCTTCATCATCCCGACCGATTTCGAGCTGCCGCCTGATGGCCTCAACATCCGCTGGCCCGACGACCGCTTCGACCAGGACCGCCGGCTGCAGGACTACAAGGGCTATGCGGCGATCGCCTTTGCCCGTGCCAACAAGGTCAACCGCGTCACCATGGATTCGCCGAACGCCCGTTACGGCATCATGGCATCCGGCAAGAGCTATGAGGACATGCGCCAGGCGCTGCGCGAACTCGGCGTCACGCCGGAGGTCGCCGCCAAGATCGGGCTTCGCCTCTACAAGATCGGCATGCCCTGGCCGCTGGAGCCGGAGGGCGTGCGGCAGTTCGCGGTGGGCCTCGAGGAAATCTTCATCGTCGAGGAACGGCGTGAGATCGTCGAGAACCAGGTCAAGCAGGAGCTGTTCAACTGGCGTGACGACGTGCGCCCGCGCATCGTCGGCAAGATGGACGAGCACGACAAGCGCTTCCTCACGTTTGCGGCCGAGCTCAGCGTGGCTTCACTCGCAAGCTCGCTGACGGAGAGGTTGTTGCGCCTCAATCTCAACCCGGAAATCGCCGAGATGCTGCGCGCCAAGGCCGACTGGTTCAACGGCCGCGAGGCGACCCAGGTGCAGGCGGTCGCCCCGATCGCGCGGGTGCCCTATTTCTGCTCGGGCTGCCCGCACAACACCTCCACCAAGGTGCCCGAGGGCAGCCGAGCGCTTGCCGGCATCGGCTGCCATTTCATGGCGCTCTGGATGGATCGCAACACCGAAACCTTCACTCATATGGGCGGCGAGGGCGTGCCCTGGGTCGGGATTGCGCCGTTCACCAATGAGGAGCACATCTTCGCCAATCTCGGCGACGGCACCTATTTCCATTCCGGTATTCTCGCCATCCGCCAGGCGATCGCCTCGAAAGCCAATATCACCTACAAGATCCTCTATAACGACGCGGTTGCGATGACCGGTGGCCAGCATGTCGACGGCGAATTGTCGCCGCAGCAGATCACCTTCCAGCTTCATGCCGAAGGCATTCGCGAGGTCTATCTGGTATCGGAGAATCCGCACGCCTATCCGGCGGACAGTATCGCGCCTGGCGTCAAGGTTGCCCATCGCGACGAACTCGAGAACGTCATGAAGACATGCCGCGAGCTCAAGGGGCCCTCGGCGATCGTGTTCGTGCAGACCTGTGCGGCGGAAAAGCGCCGCCGTCGTAAACGCGGCCTGATGGAGGATCCCTCGCGGCGCTTGATCATCAACCCGGCCGTGTGCGAGGGCTGCGGCGACTGTTCGGTGCAATCGAACTGCATTTCGGTCGAGCCGCTGGAGACCGAGTTCGGGCGCAAGCGCACGATCAACCAGTCGACCTGCAACAAGGACTATTCCTGCCTCAAGGGCTTTTGCCCGTCCTTCGTCACTATTGACGGCGCAAGGCTGCGCAGCCGCGCGCCGGCCGAGCTCGGCGACATCGGCACGCTTCCGGAGCCTGCCTCGCAACCAGCGCTGGATCGTCCCTACAACATCGCGGTTGCCGGCGTGGGCGGTACCGGAGTGCTCACGATCGGCGCGCTGCTCGGCATGGCCGCCCATATCGAGGGCAAGGCCAGCATGATCCTCGACATGTCGGGCCTTGCGCAAAAGGGTGGGGCGGTGTTGAGCCACGTCCGCCTCTCCGACCATCCCGCCGAGGTCACCTGTTCGCGCATCGTGACCGGCACCGCCGACCTCGTGCTCGGCGCCGACGAGGTGGTCGCGGCTTCCAAGGACACGATCACGCTCTGCGAATCCAGCCGGACCTGCGGCATCATCAACAGCCACGTGATCCCGACCGCCGATTTCATCCTCAACCGCGATTTCAATTTCCAGAGCCGCAGGATCGATGCCGTGCTGGAAACCGCGCTGCGCAAGGATTCCTCGTTTTTCGATTTCACCAGGCCCGCCGAAGCCCTGCTTGGCGACTCCATCGCCACCAACATGATGATGCTTGGTTACGCCTATCAAAAGGGATTGCTGCCGCTGTCGGCGGAAGCGATCGAGCAGGCCATCGAAGTGAACGGCGTCTCGATCAAGATGAACAAGGAAGCGTTCCGGCTCGGGCGGCTCGCCGTGGTCAATCCGACCAGGCTCGCCGAAATGATGGAGGGCAAGGAGCCTCCGGAGTCGCGGCCGAAGGCGCTGGAGGCGATGTCGCTCGACGAGATCATCGCCCATCGCAGCGCCCATCTGACCGATTATCAGAACAAACGGCTCGCCAGGCGCTACAACAAGCTGGTCGCCCAGGTGCGCGAGGCGGCCGATAAGGGCGGCCACAGTGATGCGCTGCCGAGGGCCGCTGCGATCAACTATGCCAAGCTGCTTGCCTACAAGGATGAGTACGAAGTCGCCCGGCTGTTTAGCGACGGCAAGTTCGAGCGGCAGCTGCGCGACCAGTTCGAGGGCGACTTCAAATTCAGCTTCAATCTCGCCCCTCCGATCCTCGGCGGCGGCAGGGACGCACTGGGCCGGCCGAAGAAGCGCGCCTTCGGCGCGGGGATGCTTCGCGTCTTCCGCTGGCTTGCGAGATTCCGCTTCCTGCGGGGCACCGTGCTCGACGTCTTTGCCCGCAGCGCCGATCGCAAGCTCGAGCGCGAGCTGATCGCAAATTACGAGAAGGACGTTGCGGCCGTGCTCTCGTCGCTGTCGCCGGCCAACGTCGAGACCGCCATCGAGCTGTTGTCGCTGCCCGATCGCATTCGCGGCTATGGGCCGGTGAAGGAGAAGGCGGCAAACGACGCCGGAGCGCGCCACGCGCAGCTTGTCGCCGACCTCGCCAGCCCGCCGCCCGCGCCGCGGCAACTGGCGGCGGAGTAGGGCCTCTCTCGCGCCCCGGACGCAGCGCAATGCGCCGCTTTGCGGCGTGGTGCGCTGCCGAGCCGGGGCCTATCATCCTGCTTGATGCCTATGTGGGTCCCGGTTCTGCACAGCGTTGCTCCGTGCCGCAGTGCGCCCGGGACACGTTCGTTTCGTTCATGGTAGCCATGCATCAATTGCCCGTCGTGTTAATCTGCCGCAACCCGTCGGCATTGATCTTTCCCCCAAATCAGCGGCACATTTCGCGCCGTCCCGCGCCCGAAAAGAGGGGCGCTTCGCGATCGTCACGAGTGTTGGGTGCGGGATGCGATGGACGCAGCATGTCAGCAGACGACTGACAGAGCTTGCGGACGGCGAAGTCGCGTGGTCCTGGCGCCCCTTGGCTGGCGCTAAGTCTGTAAGGAGACAATCCGCAGGCGACGGTGACTAAAACGTCATGGACACCGGGGAGAGCGCGAAGCAAGCCGTAAAACCATCGCGCGGGGAATGCCGGATCGTTTCGGCGTACCTGTGGTGACTACGCTCGTGTGCTTCTTCTCATCGCACGCGGGGCCGTGGGTGCTGGCTGAAGCACCCGGCATTCCCTGCGCCCTCTTTCAATCGAGGGTTCTTCTGCAGACAACTCGGACGCGTCAGCGCCGCGAGAACGTGGCCTCGTGCCCCGGACGCAGCGCAATGCGCCGCTCTGCGGCGTGGTGCGCTGCTGAGCCGGGGCCGAATATCCTTCGATGCCGGTGGGTCCCGGCTCTGCGCCGCACCGCTGAAGAAGCGCTGCGCCGCGTCCGGGACACGCGACAAGAAAAACGCGAAGCCATTTCCTCTCGCCCGGCGGAATATTCCGTGCTTGCCAAGGCCGCGCCGACAGGCCAAGAAATCCAGCGGGAAGCAAAAAGAACAACACCGGAGACAGCGGTTTGACCATCAAGGGCAGGGCCTACATTGCCGGGATTTACGAGCATCCGACCCGGCATGCACCCGACAAATCCACGGCACAGCTTCACGCCGAAGTCGCCAAGGGCGCGATCGAGGACGCAGGCCTTACCAAGGCCGATATCGACGGCTATTTCCTTGCCGGCGACGCGCCGGGCAGCACCTGGCCGATGGTCGACTATCTCGGCTTGAAGGTGCGCCACATCGATTCCACCGATACCGGCGGCTGTTCCTACCTGATCCATCTCGGCCACGCTGCCGAAGCCATCGCCGCCGGCAAGTGCTCGATCGCGCTGATTACGCTCGCCGGCAAGCCGCGCACCGGACCGATGCCGCCGCGTGCCGCCGGTGCCGAGGCTGATTTCGAAGCGGCCTATGGAGCCACCACCCACAATGCCTACGGCATGTGTGCCATGCGCCACATGCACGACTATGGCACCACCAGCGAGCAGCTTGCCTGGATCAAGGTGGCAGCCTCCCATCACGCGCAATACAACCCCCATGCCCTTCTGAAGGACGTCGTCACGGTGGAGGATGTCCTCAATTCGCCGATGATCTCCGATCCGCTGCATCGCATGGATTGCTGCGTCGTCACCGATGGCGGCGGCGCGCTGATCGTGACCACGCCGGAGATTGCCAAGAGCCTGAAGAAGCCGCGGGTAGCCCTGATCGGCCAGGGCGAGGCGATGAAGGGTCCGCGCGGCGGCAAGGATCTCGATCTCACCTATTCGGCCGGCGTGTGGTCCGCTCCGATCGCCTTCGAGGAAGCAGGTGTAGCGCCGAAGGACATCAAATACGCATCGATCTACGACAGCTTCACCATCACCGTGCTGATGCAGCTTGAAGACCTCGGCTTCTGCAAGAAGGGTGAGGGCGGCAAGTTCGTCGCCGACGGCAATCTGATTTCGGGTGTCGGCAAGTTGCCGTTCAACACCGACGGCGGAGGTCTCTGCAGCAACCACCCGGTCAACCGCGGTGGTATGACGAAAATCATCGAGGCGGTGAGGCAGTTGCGCGGTGAAGCTCATCCGAAGGTGCAGGTCAAGAACTGCGATCTTGCCGTCGCGCATGGCACTGGCGGATTGCTGGGTGTGCGTCACGCCGCCTCGACCTGCATTCTGGAGCGTGTGTGATGGCGGAAGCAAAAAAATATCCGGCGCCAGTGACCAATCCCGAGACCGCAGCGTTCTGGGAGGCGGCGAAGCAAGGCAGGTTCATGATCAAGCGCTGCACCGCCTGCGGCGAACCGCATTATTTCCCACGCTCGATCTGTCCGTTCTGCTTCTCCGACAAGACGGAGTGGGAGCAAGCATCCGGCGAGGCCACGATCTACACATTCAGCCTGATGCGCAAATCGGCAAGCGGGCCTTATGCCATCGCCTATGTCACGCTGAAGGAAGGGCCGTCGCTGCAGACCAATATCGTCGATTGCGACCTTGAGAAGCTGAAGATCGGCCAGAAGGTGAAGGTGGTGTTCAAGCCGACCGACGGCGCGCCGCTGCCCTTCTTCACGCCGGTGTGAGCCCTCATCCAGAGAAGCGCGCTTTGGCGCGCGTCTCGAAGGATGGGGCCGAAACCACGGAGGATGCAAGCATCCTCATGGTTCGAGATGGCGCAGCAGCCAGGTTTACGCAGGCTGCGCACAATATCAGGCGCCTCCTCACCATGGGGATGAGCGGCAGTGGAGGAAGTTGAAAAAATGCCGATCAAGTACGAAGAGCTGATGGCCCTGAAAAATCTCGGCCAGAAATACAGCTACAGTGATCGCGAGGTCATGCTTTATGCCTGTGGCATCGGGCTTGGCGCCGATCCAATGGACGAGAGGGAGCTCGCCTTTGTCAACGAGGCCGCCGCCGCGGCACGTCCGCTCAAGGTGGTGCCGACCTTTGCCTCGGTGGCTGCATGGGGCGCCGGTCCCGGCGAGATGAACCTCAACCGCCTGATGGTGGTCGATGGCGAGCGCGACATCACCTTTCACAAGCCGCTCGCTACCGCAGCCCATATCACGGCCGATTCATCCGTTCTTGCCGTGTTCGACAAGGGCAAGGACAAGGGGGCCGTGATCCGCCACCAGACGGTTTTGAGGGATGCGGACGGCGAGAAGCTTGCGACACTGGTCGCCTCGCGTTTTGCCCGCGGCGATGGCGGTTTTGGCGGCCCGTCCGAAGGCCAGGGCGAGCCGCATCAAGTACCCTCACGCGCGCCCGACAGGGTCGTCGATATCACGACCCGCCCAGACCAGGCGCTGGTGTACCGCCTGTGCGGAGACCGCAATCCGCTGCACTCCGACCCGGAAACTGCCAAGCGCGCCGGTTTTCCAAAACCGATCCTGCACGGCATGTGCACCTATGGCATCTCCTGCCGCGGCGTGCTGCAGACCTATGCCGATTACGACCCGTCCGCGTTCAGGCAGCACGCGGCACGGTTTTCCTCGCCGGTCTATCCAGGCGAAACCGTGACAATGGAAATGTGGAAGGACGGCAGTGTGATTTCGTTCGAGGCGAAGGTAAAAACGCGGGGGGTCACCGTCATCAGGAACGGTTTTGCGGTGCTGGGGTGAGTTGTCCGCGCGTGACACTCTCAATGTTGCCGTCATGCCCGGCACAAGGCCGGGCATGACGGCGGAGTGAAATAATAAGGCGAACCGGGAGAAACACCATGGGATTACTCGACGGCAAGGTGGCGCTGATCACAGGCGCGGGCGGCGGGCTCGGCGAAGCCTACGCCAAACTGTTCGCGCGTGAGGGCGCCGCCGTCGTGGTCAACGACCTCGGCGGACCGCGCGACGGCTCGGGCGCGGACACATCGATGGCGGAAAAGGTCGTCTCGGCGATCAAGGCCGAGGGCGGCCGTGCGGTCGCCAACGGCGCCGATATTTCGACATTGGAAGGTGGCCAATCCGTCTTCAACGATGCGATCAAGCATTTCGGTCGCGTTGATATCCTCGTCAACAATGCCGGCATCCTGCGCGATCAGACCTTCGCCAAGGCGACCGAGGGCGATTGGGACAAGGTGATCAGGGTGCATCTGAAAGGAACCTTTTGCGCGACACTGCCGGTATTTCGCTGGATGCGCGACAACGGTGGCGGCGTCATCGTCAACACGTCCTCGACCTCCGGCCTGATCGGCAATTTCGGTCAGACCAATTACGGTGCAGCAAAGGGTGGTATCTGGGGCTTCTCCAACGTGCTTGCCATCGAAGGCCGCAAGTACAACATCCGCATCTGGACGCTGGCGCCGGGCGCGCTGACCCGGATGACGTCGGACTTGCCGCGTTACAAGGAGAACCCCGGTGCTGCGCTGGGTCCAGACGGGATTGCGCCGGCCGTGTTATATATGGTGAGCGAGTTGTCGGGCGATCAGACCGGCAAGGTGCTCGGCGTTTCCGGCCCCCGTGGCGTGCGCGAGATGCGCATGATGGAAATGGAGGGGTGGAAACCGCCGTTCTCGGGGTGGAAGGCACAGGATATCGTCGCCAACGCCAAGGAGATCTTCTTCTCCGAGGAAGCGATCAAGAAATCGGCGCGCCGGTTTTGATCTTATGATCAAAAGAGAGGCTTTGAGGCAGAATGACAAAACTTACCGCTGCAGCCAAAGGCACCTTCGCGATTGCGCCGACGCCGTTCCACGATGACGGCCGGATCGATGAACGCTCGATCGACCGGCTGACAGATTTCTATGCCACGGTCGGCTGCGAAGGGGTGACCGTGCTCGGCATTCTGGGCGAGGCGCCGAAGCTCGACGCCGCCGAGGCCGAGCAGGTCGCGGTCCGCTTCGTCAAGCGGGCGAAAACCATGCAGGTCATTGTCGGCGTGTCGGCGCCCGGTTTCGCCTCGATGCGTTCGCTGGCCAGAGCATCGATGGATGCGGGCGCGGCCGGCGTCATGATCGCGCCGCCGCCGCATTTGCGCACGGACGAGCAGATCATCGGTTATTTCAAACAGGCGCAAGAGACGATCGGTGAGGATATTCCCTGGGTGCTGCAGGACTATCCGCTGACGCTGAACGTGGTTTTCACGCCGGCGGTGATCCGGAAAATCGTGATGGACAGTCCCTCCTGCGTGATGCTCAAGCACGAGGACTGGCCGGGGCTGGAAAAGATTTCGGCGCTTCGCGCCTTCCAGCAGGATGGTTCGCTGCGTCCCCTGTCCATTCTTTGCGGCAACGGAGGACTGTTCCTGGATTTCGAGATGGAACGCGGTGCCGATGGTGCAATGACCGGCTATGCCTTTCCGGAGCTTTTGATCGACATTGTAAGGCTGTCGAAAGCGGGAAAGCGCGACGCCGCGCACGATCTGTTCGACGCCCATCTGCCGCTGATCCGCTACGAGCAGCAGCCGGGCGCGGGACTTGCCGTGCGCAAATATGTCCTGCAGAAACGCGGCATCATCGCCTCCAGCGCGCAGCGCAAACCGGGAGCCGGCATTTCCGCGACGGCGCGCACGGAGGTGGATTACCTGCTGTCACGCGTGGCGCGGGTCGATGGCCGCGCGAATCTGCGACCGCAATCGAGCGCGGCGGGCTAAGAAAATTCCTTATGGTGAGGAGGCGCATGCACCCGAGCAGGCCGAGCGCTAGCGAGGCCGTCAGCGAACGGTGCGAATTGACTGCACGCCGTCGCCGGACAATGCTTTGCATCGCCGGGAGAACCATGAGGCCAAGTCTCTATTCGTCCTTCGAGACGCGGCCAAGTGGCCGCTCCTCAGGACGAGGGCACCGGGAGTTTTGATTGATGGCCGAGATCGTAGCGCCGCGACCTGCATCCACGGTTCTGCTGCTGCGCGACAGCGCCGCGCGGAACGAAGTCGAAGTTTTCATGATGGTGCGCCATTATGAGATCGACTTCAATTCGGGTGCGCTGGTGTTTCCCGGCGGCAGCGTCGAAAAGGGCGATAACGAGATCATTGCAAGGCCCGAGCTTTACTCGGGTGGCGAGGGGCTCGATGCGGCGACCTTGAGCTTTCGGATCGCGGCGATCCGCGAAACCTTCGAGGAGAGCGGCATAATGCTGGCGCGGCCGAAGGGCTCGACGCATCTGGTCGATGCTATCGGCGCGGGCGAGATCGAGGCCGCGTACCGCACGGCACTCAACGAAGGCAAGACGACCTTCCTGAACGTGCTTGCCGACAACGATCTCTGCCTTGCGCTCGACCAGCTCGTACCCTACGCGCACTGGATTACCCCCGAGGGCTTGCCGAAGCGCTTCGACACCTGGTTCTTCCTTGCGGCGGCGCCTCCCGACCAGCTCGGCGCGCATGATGGCAGGGAGTCGACGGACTCAGTCTGGGTCTCACCGCGCGAGGCGCTGGAAGGCGGACAGACCGGGCGCTTCAAGCTGCCGTTCCCGACCACGCGCAACCTCATCAAGCTCGGCAAGCAGAGCAAGGTGGGCTCGGCGCTTGCTGATGCGAGCGGCAAGCCGATCGTGACCGTGATGCCTGTCATGACCAGGCTCCATGGCGGCCGCCAGCTTCGTATCCCGGCGGAGGCTGGCTATGACGGCGAGGTCTTCGAGGTCGGCGCGCAGGGGTGACATACTTCGGCTTACATCGAAATATTGCTGCCTTGGCCTCATGTAGTTTCCGCCCGATCGGAATCCCGATCGAGGTGAGGAACTCCGGACATGGAAGAGGTTCGTGCGCGGCGCGCCCCGTTTGCCGCCGAAGTTTCGCTGTTGCTCCTGCTTGCCACGCTATGGGGGGCCTCCTACAGCTTCATCAAGCTTGGCGTTGCGACAATTCCACCGATCACCCTGATCGCCGCACGCACCTTGATCGCGGGCATGCTGCTCTTGATGCTGATGCGCTGGCGCGGCGTGAAGGTGCCGAAGGACATTGCGACCTGGCGGCGCTTCGCTTTCCAGGCCTGCCTCAACAGCGTCTTTCCGTGGACGCTGCTCGCCTGGGGAGAGCGTTGGGTCGATGCTGGGTTGGCGACGATCCTCAGTTCGGCCACGCCGATCTTCACTTTCCTTTTCACCGCGCTGATTACTCGACACGAGGCGGCAAACCCGCGCAAATTGTTCGGCGTGATCGTGGGGATGGCAGGCATCTGCCTGGTCATCGGCTTGGGGGCGCTCGATCATGTCGGACAGGAGCTGTTGGCGGAAATTGCAATCACCACTGCGGCGATGTGCTATGCGTGCGGTGCCATCTTCGGCCGCGGATTCAAGGGCCTCGATCCGATGGCGCCGGCCGCGGGCTCGCTGATTTGCGGCACGGCGATCCTCATTCCTCTGAGTCTTGCATTCGAGCAGCCATGGACCTTGGTGCCATCGGCACGCTCGATGCTGGCTTTGCTCGGGCTTGCGGTATTCTCGACTGCGGCCGCGCTTGTGATCTATTTCCGCCTGATCCAGACGCTGGGTTCGGTCGCAACGACCGCGCAGTCCTATCTGCGCGTTCCAATCGGGGTCGCCTTGAGCGTGGCTCTTGTCGGCGAGACGCTGACCCCGACAGTGGGGATCGGATTGGTATGCGTCGTTTTGGGCGCGGCGGCGATGACGATCCCACCACCTGCAGCGGCGACGCAGAAAGGCTCTTGACCAACCTGGTGGCGGGGTGGCGGCGGACCGTCATCCGCGGAACCAAAATGGCAGGCAAGCTTTGAGGCAGGCTTTACTTGCATCGAAAGTCCCACGCCGCGGTTTTGTTTCCACTTTGTTCTCTCGGTCTCTCGTATATATTGCGCTTTTTAAGTCCGGGCTGACCTAGCATGCCATCTGTGTTTGCAAGGCTTTCGCGACGAATTCGATCGTTTTCGCTTTCGATCGGCCAGATGACCTTTGGCAGCTTTCTTTTGCTGCTGACCGTCATCACCGCGACAGGCATGGCCAGCGTCGTGGCCATCCGCCACATCGATTCGACTTTTGGCGAACTGCGGCGATTGCAGGATGTCGGCGACGTGGCCGAGCAGATCGATCGGCGCATGAACGAGCTGCGGCTGGCGGCGCGGGATTTTGTCACCGACCCGGGTGCGCAATCCGATCGGGTCACGGAAGTGGCCTCCGAACTGGGCGCGCTGCTGAAGAAGACAAGGCTGGAACTCGCGCCCGAGCAGCGGGACATGATCGATGGCGTTACCCAGCGCCTTGCGAATTACCGTGACGGCATCGAGCAGGTCTCCGCGCTGATTTCGCGGCGCGCTGAACTGCTTGCCGCGCTGCCGCCACTTCGCAGCAGCTTCGAACAGGCCGTCGGCGCTGCCGTCGATCAGGCCGGTGCCAAGGCGCTGTTGCGCGCCCAGGACGAAATCGCAGGCGCCTTGCTCGCGAATGATCCGGGCGGTGCCGAGCGGGCTGCGGTGCGCATGCGAGCGCTGGCAATCGACGATCCGGTCCTGCGCACGGCCGCCGGCGCTTATGCCGGCGCGATCATCTCGATTGCCGATACCGAGAGCCAGATCTCCAAACTCGACAAGGAGGTCCTGGGCACCGAGGGCCGGCTGATCGGGCGGGTGACTGAATTGCTGCGCGAACTCAGCGCGCGTCGCGGTCGGGTATTGGCACACGACTTCGGGCGCACACTCACCGAGGCCAAGTGGCAGAGCATCATCCTCTCCACCATTGGCGTCCTGATCGGAACTTTTGCCGCATCCTTCGTGGTTCGTCGTACTGTCGGTCCGCTGGCAGCGATAGCCAGCGCGATCCGCGCGCTTGCCGCCGGCAAGAAGGACACCTTGATCCCGGGCACAGGCGTTCACAACGAGATCGGCGACATCGCACGCGCAGCCGAAGTATTCCGGCGCACGCTGGTATTTGCCGATGCCGCGCGCGAGGCCGCGGTACGTGCGCTTGCCGAGCAGAGGCTCGCGGAGGAGAGCTATCGGAAGCTGTTCGAAGCTTCCATCGATGGCATCTATGTGATGACGCCGGACGGGAAGCTGCTCAATGCCAACCCAGCGCTCGCCCGAATTATGGGTTACGACACGCCCGAGCAGCTGATCGGGAGCATCGAGGACGCAGCTCAGGACATCTACATGAATCCGGCGGCGCGCGAGGAATTCCAGCGACTGATGCAGCGCGATGGCATGGTGCGCGATTTCGAGTATCAGGTGCGCCAGCGCGGTGGCGACATTCTGTGGCTCTCCGACAGCGCCAAGGCTGTCCGCGACGAGAAGGGCCAGGTGGTCCGCTACGAAGGAACGGTCCGCGATATTACCGACCAGAAGCGCGCCGAGGACGCGATCGCCGAAGGCCGCAGGCTGCTTCAGCAGGTGATCGACACCGTTCCAGCCATTATCAACATGAAGGACAGGAACCTCCGCTACATTCTGATGAACCGTTACATGGGAAGCATCTTCGGCGTCGAGCCGGCCGGCGCGATCGGCCACACCACAAACGACCTGATGTCACGCTATGGCGCGCGGAAGACGGACGAGAAAGACCAGCGCGTCCTGACTGAACGAAGGGGACTTGGGTTCTATGAAGAGGAATATCTGGATGCCTCGGGCAAGCTGAGACACTGGCTGGTGAACAAGCTGCCGTTGCTCGGCGCAAATGGCGAGGTCGAACAGATCGTGACGGTCGCGCTCGACATCGGCGAGCGCAAGCGCGTCGAGCAGGAAATGCGCAAGGCGCGCGACGCCGCCGAGACCGCGCTGCGCAATCTGCGCGATACCCAGGTGTCGCTTATCGAGGCCGAAAAACTCGCGGCGCTTGGCAGGCTGGTGGCCGGCGTCGCCCACGAGGTCAATAACCCCGTCGGCATCAGTCTCACCGTTGCCTCCGCGCTGGAACGCAAGACGATGAATTTTGCCGCGGAGGTCGCACGCGGTGATCTGCGCCGCTCCAGCCTCAACGAGTTCCTCGACAACAGCCGGGATGCCTCCTCGCAATTGGTCGCCAATCTCAATCGTGCGGCCGAACTGATCCAGTCATTCAAGCAGGTTGCCGCCGACCGCAACTACTCGGATCAGCGGACGTTCGATCTGGCCGATTTGACCGAGCAGGTTGTGATGAGTCTGCGGCCAGGCTTGCGCAAGCGCAACCTGACCCTCAACGTCGATTGCGAGCCGGACCTGATCATGAACAGTTATCCGGGTCCCTACGGCCAGGTGCTGACCAACCTGTTCCTCAACGCGGTGTCGCATGCCTTTCCGGATGGCAGGCCAGGCGTGGTCGACATTCAGGTGCGCGAATCCGGAAGGGACAATGTCGAGATCATCTTTTCCGACAATGGCTGCGGAATGTCGCTCGACGTTCGCCGCCGCGCGTTCGACCCGTTCTTTACTACCCGTCGCGACCAGGGCGGCACCGGGCTCGGATTGCATATCGTCTACAGCATCGTCACCAACCGTCTCGGCGGCCGGCTCGACCTTGAATCGGAACCGGGCGGCGGCACCCGAATCCAGATCATCCTGCCGCGGGTGGCGCCACTCGAGCAGGCTGCTGAGTAGGGCATGCAGATATCGAGCATCAAGACGACGGCTCGATTGCGCCCAAATCCACAAAAATCAGCATTGGCTTTCTTGACCGACCACTCATCCGCGACCGAATCAAATAAAAAGGAATTGGCCCACTTAATGCATGGGCGTCCCTGCACCACGGGGTAGGTGCTGGAGCAGACGACATGAGCAACTGGATCAATTCCGGCGGCAAAGCGCCGCGTCAGGTTTGTGACGCGTACCTCGATAAGAACTCGGCAACCTGCAACCGAGTTTGCAGGAATATGCCGCTGCGAATCACTTGTGCGTTGTTGCTGGCTGCATTGGCCTTGGTGCCCACGCATGCGCGCGATCTCGACGGGCGCTACACGGCGCAGAATCCCGAGCTACACAAATGGTTCGAGGGGCTGAGAAGCGGCAAGGGGCCCTGCTGCTCCGACGCCGACGGCTCCGCCGTGAGCGATGTCGATTGGGAGACTGTCGGTGGGCATTACCGCGTGCGGATTGACGGTCAGTGGATCGACGTGCCCGACGAAGCCGTCATCACCGAGCCCAATCGAATGGGTCGCACAATGGTTTGGCCGATCTGGGGTTATCTCGGCGTTACAATCCGCTGCTTCATGCCTGGAAGCATGACGTAGCGGAGCAAGACATACGTCACGCGTATTTTTTATCGCGCTCGAGCAGTTCAATCGAGATTCCCTGCGGACCACGGATGAAACAGATCCGCACGCCCGGACGGATCGTCGTGGGCTCCCTGGTGAACTCGACGCCCTTGGCCCTGATTTCAGCGGCAACCGCGTCGATATCTTTCACCGTGAGCCCGAAATGATCGAGCCCCTGATACGGTGTCAGCGGCGGCGCGTTGACGCCATCCCCGGGCTCGACCTTTGCGATGAACACGTTGGCGCCTCCAAGCTTGACGTCGATCCGGTTCGGCCCGCGGATAATCACGCCGCCCAGCACGTCTTCGAGCCATGCGGCCGTAGCTTCCGGATCGGGGCTGCGCAGGTGAACGTGGTCCCAGGTGACGATTGGCATGATTTGGTCTCCCATCGGCTTTTCGCGGCGCGCGCCTGATTAGGAGGCGCCGGCGCATGGCCGCAACTTTTTTCTGCAGCAGGCGAATGTTAGCCGCCGCGTGCGGGCCGCACATCGGTTTCGTCAATTTTTGTGCAAATAAGGCGATATCCACTCAGCCTGCCACCGGCGGTTTAATCCCTGGTCGCAAAAATGTGACCCTCCCTGTTGAACCGAGCAGGCCGCTCCGCGAACCCACGTCCAGAGCGCCAGTTTTTCCGGCGTGGGATAGTGCGCGCTTTTTGCGCTGTGGAACGGTGTCCAAATGCCTCTATTGCGGTATTTTCTTTATGTCGGAGCCTCATTGCTCGGGTTGCTTTTGATTACAAACGTGGCGCTGACGCCGGTCCCCCTTCCCGGCACGCTGACCTCAGCTACGGACTTGCCTCCCGTGCGCATTCACTCGGAACGGAAACTACCCGAGGCCGTCGTGTTCGATACCCATTCCACGGTTTCGAGCGCGCCCATAGCGATGCTGCCGGCCCCCGCGACCGTGGCGCAAGCCGTCGCGCCGGCCCAGCCTGCCGCCGCGGTGACCGAGATTTCGCCGAAGGCACGGGTCCGCGAGGCCTTCGCGCAGCTTCCCGGCGCCGCCACATCCTCTGTGACCGGACCCAAGATGGTTGCCAAGCCTGCGGTAAAACGGAAGGTGGTAGCAAGACCGCGTACAGCCTACCCGTACCCCTATATGGTCGCCCAACAGCCTCATTTCAGTCCGTTCGCTACCTGGTAAGCGCAATCGCCCCATCACCGGTTTGATTTGCACTGCCGCGTTCACCAGTCATTCAGGCCTCGGATTCCAGCTTCGCCTGGAAGGAGGAGGGCGACTGATGAGGTACCTGTTGGGTGCCATGGTTCTAGCCAACTCGCTTGGTCTGGCGATCGCGGCTTTCGCGCAATCCGCCGCACCAGCGCCAGCACCCGCCGTGCAGGCCAATCCCGCCGCAGCCGCTCCGGTTTCGCCAAGCAAGCGCTATGCCTGCCGCGCCTCGGTCGGCGCTATGCAGGGGCAGGAGCGAATCGATCAGATACAACTCTGCATGGCACAGGCTCACCTCGACTGCCTCAAACAGGCGATCGACCAGAAGATCGTCGGTCCGCAACGGAGGAATTTTGTGAAGAGCTGCCTGGGAGAGGTGTCGGCAGATCGGTCTGCCGAACGCGGTCTTCACAACGCGGTTGGACCGAAAACCGACTAAAAGAGGTGTCGGCTCGCTTGGAGAAAACGTCAAAACATTGGAATTTGAGCCTCGATTCTGATTCAATCAGAACCAGACTCTAGGAGGGAACATGAGGAAGCTTTTCTTGGCGGTTTTGCTCGCTGGTAGCGCCGTTGGCCTCACCAGTGCCATAGCAGCAGGCGGATGCGGTCCTGGTTGCCATGTTGCGCTCTATGGCGGATGCGTCGTCGATGGCTGGGGTGTCGCTCCGGTCTCTCCAGTCAACGAATGCCCGGCTGGAATAAGGGCTCGCCCCGCGTGCCCGTACGGCTACGTCTGGCGCAGCCGTTACCGAGCTTGCTTCGCTGCCAACTAAGCGTGCGCCACCGGCGGGTTCGGACCAAACTCACCCGTTCGCGCGGCGTTGTGGCTGCGCGCCGACGGTCTCTCAAAAACAGCTCGCACTCAGATCAGTTCAAACCAGGCGGTTGCAGCCATCAGCAGCAGGCTCGCCACCGCCGTGGCGATGAAACAGCGCTCTACGATGCTCATGGAGTGTCCCCTCCACGCCCACGCCCGAGGATGCGCCTAACCGGCGGCGTTGTCCATAGATCAAAGGTTGGGCTGAGCCTGGACGCGGCTTCTCGCGCTCGCCATTGCCCAGGTGCCTTTTGCCCAGGCTAGGAGTCGCGAACAGGAAGGTTGGAGTCTCAAACGCGTCAGTGCTTCGAGACTCAAAAGCGATAATTCACGCCAGTGGCGTCGCGGTGGTCACAGACTCTGCAGTCGCGCCGGAAGTTCCTTGCGCTACGGCGATAGTTACTGTGCTCTCCGAGGACGGCGCGTCGATGATGGTGACGGCACTGGTGGCGGCATTGCCCCGTTACTCCACAATGTGCGTTTATTTCGAGAGCAGCCACCGTAGCCGGACGCGGTCGCCTGACATTGCTCGTAGGTGGTAAAGCTGCAGTCGGTTCGATCACGGCTCACCACACACCACGGATAATCCTGAGCGCGCGCCGCTTCTGGAAACCCGTTGTAGAGCATGATCATGCAAACGGTGAAGAACGTCAGCCGCATTTGTTTAAACTCGCCACCATGCGCTGCATCAGATCGTTGTAGGTCGTTTCGTCGGACAGATGGCTCGTCGACCTCCGCATTGTGGTGACAGCCCGGATTAAGGCAATACGCAAAGACGTGAGCGTAACCGGAGGCGCACTGATCCCACAACGCCAGCGGCTTGTCATGCAGCAGCAAGTTCGGGATCGTCCACGGCGTTCGCCCATGATTGCGCCGATCATGGCTGACGGGAAGCCGCTAGGGATTGTGCACAAGGCATCAGGCGCCGACGAGCGCAAGTGCAACGCACTATCGGCCGGCATTCTGAACCGCTAATCCCGCGCCGACGCGCCGGTATGCCTGGCGGGCAAACCCGGCATGAGCGATCAGTTGCAGCAGATAAATTTTGAGATGTTGGCATAGCTGCGTCTTGATCTGGCGCAAGCAAGCAACGAGGCCCGGAATCTCTGGTCATCCGGGGCCTCGCGGCCAAAGCGGCAACTGAGTGGGGACCCATCACCGCTCGGCTAACGCCAACGCGAAGCCCGGCGTGGACGTTCCTGGCCCGGAGATTAGGGGAGTAGGGGCTATCGGTCCCGCGCCCTTCACTTCTCCCCCGCGCATGTTTGTCGCTTCCCAGGCCACTTCCTAGTGGCGATTTTCTGGGAACTGTTCGACCAAAATTATGTAGTTAAGTCTTTGATTTTATTGGCGCGCTCGGAAGGATTCGAACCTCCGACCCTCGGAATCGAAAACATTTTAGTCCGTTGCTACATCAATGGCTTAGGCGTCCGGTGTTGCGTTCGTGTTGCGGTTAGCTCCCAAGCAGCCTGATTTGGATGTCCTCGGCAGCTTTCTGATCGGCGTCGCTATCCTTGAACAGGTGGCCGTAGGTATCGAACGTCATCTGGATGGTGGCGTGGCCCATGAGGGCCTGTATCCGCTTCGGATTAAGCCCTTGCTCAATCCAGAGCGATGCCGCGGCGTGCCGTAGGGCGTGGAGCCCGTACTTTGGTTCGAAAGGCGTTTTCGACGCTCCGGCCTTGTCTAAGACATGGTTGGCGGCCTCGTCGAATAGCGGCCGCGTTGTGATTACTCCGGCCGCTATCTGGGTAGGCTCAAAGCCGCGCTTGACGATATTGGAGTGCGACTCACATTTGCCAGCTCCGGTGGGGAACACTAGATCGAGCACCTTAACTGGATAGCCGACATCATCCTTTTTTCCGGTGTCGCGTTTTGGGCAGACCAGCTTCCATTCGCGGAGTGCGTTGACGACAATCGGCGGCATGGGAATAGAGCGGTAGCCTGACTTTGACTTCAATCGGCCGATCTTGTGGAAGGCATCGGCACGTTGGCGGATATGAATTTCCCGCGCTTCAAAATCAATGTCACGCCAGGGAAGGCCGCGCAATTCGCTCCCACGCAGCCCGCAGAAGGTAGCCACCAATAGGAAGGGTCGCCAGCGCCCGTTGGCAGCCGCGAGGATGGCTTGCAGTTCCGACTTGCTCGGAATAACGGGACGCGGGTCGTCCCGATCTGGAAGATTAAGATCCACGGTGACGGTGGGATCGGTTGAGCATAGGCCGCGCCGCTGCGCCTCTCGGAATATGCCGCCTAGCGACCGAATAACGCGGCGGACCATTTCCAGGGATCGACCATTTTCACGCAACCTGTCCGCAAAGGCGTTGATGGCCGGAGCATTCAACTCCGCCAGCTTCCTCCCGCCGATGAATGGCCTGATGTGTAGTTCGATATGTTCCTCGTAGCTGCGGATCGTTGTGCGTTCTAATGCCTTTTCGTTACAACGCTTGAGCCACAGGGCGGCACCTTCGCCGCCTTCGTCGCGGTGCTCGCGGACGAGGTAGCGTTCTGGCCTTCCGACACTTCGGCGGAGCCAGATTACGAAATTTTAGACGCAATAAGACCCGGCATGGCGTCAATTCCCGGTTCAGTGTTGCTTTGCGCCTCATCGCCCTACGCCAAGCGTGGGGCGCTGTGGGATGCTTTCCGGACCTACTATGGGAACGACGATCCGGGTGTTCTGGTTTGGCGTGCAGAGACGCGCTCCATGAACCCGACAATCCCAGAAGATGTAATCTCCCGTGCAATGGCTCGCGACGCTGCCAGTGCCTCGGCGGAATATCTTGCCGAGTTTCGGTCTGATGTCGCTGCATTCCTCAGCCGCGAGGCGGTCGAGGCGGTCATCACGACGGGATGCCGCGAGCGTCCGCGCATCGCTGGGGTCCGGTATTCGGCCTTTACGGACCCTTCCGGTGGTTCATCTGACTCGATGACGCTTGCAATCGGGCATGCCGAGGTTGATGGCAGCGGTCGCGAAATCGCAGTCTTGGACGCCGTTCGAGAGATTGCTGCGCCGTTTTCGCCGCAAGATGCCGTCGGAGAGCTGGCGCAATTGCTGAAGCTGTACGGTATCTCGGAGGTCACAGGCGACCGCTATGGCGGCGTTTGGCCGACGGAAGCTTTCCGCAAACAGGGCATTATTTACAAGACTTCGGATCGCACGAAGTCGCAGTTGTACGTCGACTTTCTCCCCGTCTTGAACTCGCGGAGCGTCGAACTGCTGGATTTACCTCGTCTAACCGCTCAGCTTTGCAGCTTGGAGCGTCGCACTGCCCGGGGCGGTCGAGATTCGATAGACCACCCACCGCATTCACATGATGACGTTGCCAATTGTGTTGCTGGCGTTGTTGCAAACCTAGGTCGAGCGAAGATCGTGATCGACGACGACATCGGCGGCTTTGTGTTGGTCAAATGCGATAGCTTGGGTATCGGCACATGCTGACCAGATTTCGACATCGCAGGGTGGCTCAAAGCAGACGGCGTCGCGTGTACGGCGGATTGACCAGCGCCCGGGAGAGATGATGTGACGGAGAAAAATTGGGCGCGGATCATCCGGAAACAGGAAAGAGAACGGTCATGAAGTACGACAGCGACGGGTATCACAAATAACCCGGTTCCAAATGCTCTGGCAGGAATCCCACCCAAGCAGTGATTGGACAATCTCCAGCACATGGGCGCAGAAGATGAATGACGAAATAGCGGCTGAAGCACCATGGGTCTCGGTTGAAGGTCCGGGACCCGGTGACGCGGAATTCTTGGGGCGCTGGCTGTTGGCCGCAGTTGAAGCCGACCACGCGCTGCAGGAACAATTCAGAAAAAACCCTGGCCTGAGGCAGCAGATCAGTAGGCTCGAGGTCCTCTGTTTGGTTGAATTCTCACCAGCCGTCACGAAGTGTGTGGAGCTTTTGATGGAGAACCTCACATGCTTCTCGCTCGATCTGTGGGATGAATGGGGAGAGATTTTCACTGTGATGACGGAACTAGGTTTCTTCCGTCTGAGCGGCGACCGTTACCAGATGACCATTCCGCAAGAGGTCTCCGGCTCAAGAATCGAATCCGCCCTCCTGAGGCTCGCAGCGACCGAAGACGAGGGGTATTTCCTCCACCCGGAGCACTTGGTGACCTGCCTTACCAAGCTGGAAGCCAGAAAGTGGCAGCTTAGGCTGGAGCGCCTGCCTTGGATGCAGCGGGTAGCTGATCGCGCTGTTCTCCTTGGCGAAGTTTAGCCGCGGTGCGTGAGGTCGACTGCCTAATCTGAGCTCGTTGCGCGACTCCACGGAATCGCTAATTCTAAGTTATGGGGGTGATTCGTGCTGACAACTGCGACCTATCTCGATCAACTCAATCCTGAGCAACGCCGCGCCGTCGAGCATGGCGTGACGCAGGGGTGCATTGTGGGACCGCCGCTCCTCGTCATTGCTGGCGCTGGCTCTGGCAAAACCAATACGCTGGCCCACCGGGTTGCGCACCTCATTGTCAACGGCGCTGACCCCGGGCGCATCCTGTTGATGACCTTCTCGCGAAGAGCGGCCGCAGAGATGACCCGCCGGGTCACGCGGATTACGGGCAAGGTAATGGGGGCCAACTCCTCTCCCCTCAGCGACGCGCTTGTATGGGCCGGCACTTTCCACGCGATCGGTGCGCGCCTTTTCCGGGAATATGCCAAACAAATAGGGCTCGATCCCGCCTTTACCATCCACGACCGCGAAGATTCCGCCGACCTGATGAACCTGGTCAGACATGAGCAGGGATTTTCAAAAACTGAACGTCGGTTTCCCGCCAAAGGTACGTGCCTGGCGATCTATTCCCGGTGTGTGAATGCAGAGGCGTCACTTGATCACGTACTGAATCAGTTCTTTCCTTGGTGCGCCGACTGGGCGAGTGAGCTGAAGCAGCTGTTCGCGGCTTATGTCGAAGCAAAGCAAGTACAGAACGTGCTCGACTACGATGATCTTCTCCTGTACTGGGCGCAGTTAATGTCGGACGCCTCCCTCTCGGGGGAGATCGGCGAGCTTTTCGATCATGTGCTTGTGGACGAGTATCAGGACACCAATCGCCTGCAGTCGTCTATCTTGCTGGCGCTGAAGCCGGGTGGCGCGGGCCTGACAGTCGTCGGGGACGATGCGCAGTCCATCTACTCGTTCCGCGCGGCGACCGTGCGCAACATCCTTGATTTGCCGGATCAGTTCTCGCCGCGGGCTGAAATTGTCACGCTGGATCGCAATTACCGATCAACCCAGCCTATCCTGGCAGCAGCCAACGGCGTGATCAGCCTTGCGAAGGAGCGCTTCACAAAGAACCTTTGGACCGAACGATTGTCCTCGCAAAAGCCGCAGCTTGTCGCAGTCCGGGACGAGGCCGACCAAGCGCGCTACGTAGTCGAACAAGTCCTGGCGAATCGAGAGCAAGGCTCGCTGTTGAAACAGCAAGCCGTGCTGTTTCGCGCGTCGTCGCATAGTGGTCCGCTTGAAGTCGAGCTGACACGCCGCAACATTCCCTTTGTGAAATTCGGTGGCTTGAAGTTCCTGGAGGCCGCCCACGTCAAGGATATTCTGGCGATCCTGCGCTTCGTTGAGAATCCGCGAGATCGCGTCGCGGGCTTTCGGGTGCTTAATCTCCTGCCTGGGGTAGGGCCCCGCTCAGCGCAGCACGTACTTGATACGATCGCCGTGTCCCCTGAACCAGCCGCGGCGCTATGCGATCTGCCGGCCCCACCCCGTGCTGGAACTGATTGGACATCTTTCGTCCAGACAGTCCAAAGTCTTAGCAATTCCAGATGGCCCACGGACCTCGGGGTGGCTCGCCTCTGGTATCAACCGCATCTTGAACGTATTCATGAAGACGCCGAAATCCGACGCGCCGACCTGATTCAGCTTGAACAAATTGCGAGCGGCTACGCTTCGCGTGAGCGCTTCTTGACCGAACTTGCGCTCGATCCGCCGGACGCCACGAGCGACCGGGCCGGCGTTCCGCTGCTTGACGAGGACTACCTGATCTTGTCCACCATCCATTCGGCCAAGGGGCAGGAGTGGAAGTCCGTATACATCCTCAACGTCGTCGATGGCTGCATCCCGTCCGACCTCGGCACCGGTACTACCGAGGAGCTGGAGGAGGAGCGTCGATTGCTGTATGTCGCAATGACACGCGCTAAGGATGATCTACATCTCATCGTTCCACAGCGCTTTTTCGCTCAGGGCCAGAACTCTCAAGGAGATCGGCATCTCTACGCGTCGCGAACGCGTTTCATCCCGGATGCGCTTTTGCCTTTTTTCGAGCGCACCAACTGGCCTGTGTCGGGAGCAGCGGCAAGCGGGGTAGCGAGCCAAGGGCCCCGTATTGACATTGCTGCGCGCGTGCGGGAGAGATGGCGGTAGCTTGCCGCGCAAAACGCAGCCCCCGTTCCTCTGGAATATTTCTTTGGGTCACTGACTCTTAATCAGCGGGTCCCAGGTTCGAGCCCTGGTGCGCCCACCAACAAAATCAGAAACTTAAGTTGATTTTCTCAACGGCCGGAAGCTGGGGCAAGAGTTCGGGGCCACGTGCGGGGCCACTTCAATAATATTTTTTTCTCGAAGCGGCCGCTAAGTGGGCGCTACCGGGGAAACGGCTCAGCATGTTGGTGTGCGGGGCCGTTACCAATAGCCCGCAGGAGTTCTCGACCAAGGGCTGTTATATTCAAGTAGCGATGTTTTGGGGCCCGACTGTTTCCGGTCGAACCGAGAGCGGTAGCGCCTCAAAGTTGCTCAGCGAAGCACTCACTTCGTCATTGCGAAGGCCGTCGACGAGTGGCGGTTAGCGAGCAAGAATCAGGAATCACCGCCCGCTCGTGGCGACGAAATGATCGAGAGCCCTTGCTGCGATGCATGAGTCCGGAATTGGCCCTTAGCAGACATCACGACCGTGCTGAACCATGTCCGCTTTCGGGGGAATAGCGGACATTGCGCAAACCTCCAAGAATGTCCGCTTATGATGCTGTGGACGGCGCCCACTCTGCGGCATCGAAGTGCCATAGGGTGGTTGCGTTAGAGCAAACCACATTGAGGGGAGCCGTC
>Ga0306920_100001628_pt1 | contig 27973 bp, 28 predicted proteins | sample flu12Cox44000170_FD_204666 | JGI IMG/M metagenome (GOLD analysis project Ga0306920, IMG submission 204666) | Lab enrichment of tropical soil microbial communities from Luquillo Experimental Forest, Puerto Rico - flux4day.12C.oxic.44.000.170 (v2)... | ecosystem: Environmental > Terrestrial >... | reverse complement strand
GCTGGCCTTGTTGACGGTTTGCCCAGGATTGAGCGAACCGGTGCTGGCACCGAAGGAGCCGTCGGTGCTGGTAAAGGCCGCGCTGACGCTATGGGGTGAGCCAGCGACGGTCAGCGTCGAAGTAGAGGTCGTCGCTGCGCCGCCGGACAATTTGATCGGGGCGCCGGCGGTTCCGTCGATCGTAAATATGACCGAGCCGGTTGCGCTATTCGGCGAAACGGTTGCCGTGAACGTCACTAACTGACCGACCAGGCTCGGGTTCGCCGACGACATCACCGTTGTCGTCGTGGCCGTCGGCGTATTGACGGTCTGCGTGAGCGAACCGGTCGAGGCCGCGAAGGTGGCGTCGCCGTTATATGTTACGGTTATATTATTGCTTCCACCCACAAGATTGAGATTGCTGTTGTTGGTGGTAAGCGTGGCCTGCCCGTTGTTCAAGGTAACAGCCGTCGACCCAAATCCGCCGACTGTCGTATCTTGGACAATGACATTGCCCGTCGGCGTGCCGGTGCCGCTGGTCGGCTTGACCATTACGGTGAAGGTCACCGGATTGCCGAGGAAACTTGGATTTTGCGAGGACGCTATCGAGGCCGTAGTGGCGGTGCCGCTGGTGACGATCTGGCTGAAATCTACGAGGTCGGGTCATCGTGTTGGGGGTGTAGGTCACCTGGATGGTGTGGGTCTCCACCTGAACAAATGAGGCAGTGACGCTCGCCTGCTGCGCGCCGCCGACAGTTTGCAGCGTGGCCGTACCGAGATCAGTGTTCGTCGTTATGTCTTTAAAGTCGACGCTGCCGGTCGGCGATCCCGAGAAGCCACTGGCCACCGAGACGGTCGCCGTGAGCGTCACTGACTGATTGGCCGTGCTCGGATTGACCGACGACGCCACCGCAATGGTTGTTGGCGTGCCGTTGGTGACGGTCTGAGTGAGGCTCGCTGAGCTCTCCGCGAAGCTCGCATTGCCGCCGTTGAGGTTGTAGATCGCCGTGATATTGTGGCCGTTTGGCGCAACCGTAAGTGATGATGTGGTGAAGGTCGCCTGTTGAAGGCCGCCAACGGTTTGCAGCGTGGGAGTGCTCGCGGTTGTTCCATCGACTAGGAATGACACCGTGCCCGTGGGCGCCGTGGTGCCGCTGTCTGCGGAAACTGTTGCCGTAAACGTCACAGACTGCCCGGAAGCGCTTGGATTTTGTGATGAGATCAGCGTGGTGGTCGTGCCTGTCACCCCGTCGGCGATCACCTGTTGGATGACACTACCCACGCTGCTACCGAAGTTGCCGGTCGGCTGGTAATTAGCCTGCATGCCGTGGGTTCCGGTCTGCAGGGTTCCGGGGTCGATCGTCGCGAATGTGATCATCGCTGTCGACGTGTCGCCGGCGCCGGGCGTCAGCGCGACCGAGACCTGGTTGGACGTCCTAAAGTCAGTAAATTGGACACTCCCCGTCGGGGCGGCGCCGCCGTTCGAGGACACCGTTGCTGTGAATGTCACCGAATCGCTGACATGGCTTGGATTTTCTGAGGACGTCAGGCTGGTCGTGGTCGCAACCTGCGCTTGCGCGGTGAATGCCGGCAGGAGGAACGCGCCGGCGAGCAGCGCGGGCACAGTTTTTTGAATCTTAAGCATCTGTTCGGTGAATGAGATTCATCAAATAGTGTGCGCAATTATTTTTTATGTCGACGAACATAATCGTTTGTCATGCCCGCGCTTGTCGCGGGCATCCAGTCTTCAACGTGCCTACGCTAAAGACGTGGATGGCCGGAACAAGTCCGGCCATGACGACGTAATCGCTTGGGCTACACGCGCTGGATTGCTTCGTCGCTATCGCTCCTCGCAATGACGCAGCCGCCTCGTCATTGCGAGCGATAGCGAAGCAATCCAGACTTTTGACTAGAGCTGGATTCTGGATTGCTTCGTCGCTGACGCTCCTCGCAATGACGAAAACTATGAAGCAACCTTCGTTTACATACTTGCGAGCCGGCGAAACGGGACGCTTTATGTCGGCGTCACGTCCAATTTACCCCGCAGAATCTGGGAACATCGGAATGCCGTACTCCGCGGATTCACCGCGCGATATAGTTGCAAAATGCTAGTTTGGTATGAGTTGCATTCAACAATGGAAAACGCGATCGTCCGAGAAAAACAACTCAAAGCAGGCTCACGCAAGAAGAAACTTGCTTTGATCGAAAAGACAAACCCCGCTTGGCGGGATCTCTATGACGAATTGATTTGATTCGTCATTGCGAGCGAAGCGAAGCAATCCAGGATTTTTTGCGCTGGATTGCTTCGTCGCTATCGCTCCTCGCAATGACGAAGCGCGCTAAGCGGCAGCTCTTAATGCGCCGCGGCTTCCTTCAGCGGATCCTTCACCGCGGGGAAGGTCTCGAACTCGATTGCCCACGGCTCGCCGTTCACCTTCTGCACTTTGCGGATGTAAACGTTCTGCACGATGTCGCGCGTGCGCGGATCGATCGAGATCGGCCCGCGTGGGCTTTCCCATTCCATCCCTTTCATGACGCCGACCACGGTGTCGGCATCGGTCTTGCCGCCCGTCTGCTGCAGCGCCTGATAAATCAGATGCATGCCGTCATAGCCACCGACCGAAATGAAATTGGCGCGGTGGCCGGTCGCCTTCTTGTAGGCGGCGACGTAATCCTTGTTGAGCTGTGACGGATGCGCCGCCGAATAAATGCCGGCAGTGACGACGCCAAGGAGCGCGTCGCCGGTGGTCGGCAGGTCATCGTCGTCGACGATGTCGCCGGGGCCGACCAATTTGATGCCGGATTTATCGAGGCCGCGTTCGGAGAACTGCCGGGCAAAGGTGCCGGCCTGTCCCGCCGGGACGAAGACGAACAGCGTGTCTGGCTGTAGATCGCGGGCGCGCTGGAGGAACGGCGAGAAATCCGGATTGGCGAGCGGCACTTTTAGCGTGTCGAGCACCTGGCCGCCGCCTTTGGTGAAGTTCGCTTCGAAGACTTTGCCGGCTTCCGCGCCCGGCGCCCAGTCGGACAAAACCGAGACCGCTTTTTTGCTGCCGTTCTTGATCGCCCAATCGGCGATGATTCCGGATTGCTGCCCGAGCGTGAAGCTCGTGCGCACGTAATACGGTGAGCGGTCGGTCACGACCGAGGTGCCTGACACCATCACAACGGTTGCAACTTTGCCTTCGGTGGCGATCGGCGCCATCGACATCGCGCTCGGCGTCAATGCGGCGCCGAGAAAGCTCACTTTCTCATTGACGATCAATTCCTGCGCCAGCCGCTTGGCATTGTCCGGTACGCTTTGGTCGTCCTTGATAATGAGCTCGATCTTCTTGCCGGCGACGGTGTTGCCGTGCTGCGCCACATAGAGCTTGGTCGCGTCGGAAATTTCCCGCCCGACCGCCGCCGAGGTGCCGGTCATCGGAATGACAATGCCGACTTTGACGGTCTCTTGCGCGGCGGCGCTGCGCGCATTGATGCCGGTCACGGCAAGGGCAAGAAGCCCGGTCAGGATGATCTTGCTGCGCATTAGGTTTCCTTCGGGTTTTCCTCTGGCGTTTCCTCAAACGTTCGTCTTTGGAATGTAAGAGCGAGGATTGAAAGGCTGGAGCGCGCTAAATGCAAGCGTCAGAACGTCACTGCTGCAACGGGTTTGATCGCATTGCGAGCGCGAGCGAAGCAATCCAGAAATCAGACCGACCCGGATTGCTTCGTCGCTTACGCTCCTCGCAATGATGGAGAAGGCAGTTTATGCCACGCTGGTCGCACGTCCGGTCTTGAGCCGTTTGTCGAGATAACCGCCGACGGAAGTCATCAGCACTTCGATCTTGCTGTCGAAGAAATGGTTCGCGCCGGGTACGATCTTCTGCTCGATGACGATGCCTTTTTGCGTTTTGAGCTTCTCGACGAGATTGGTCACGTCGCGATGCGGAACGACTGCATCCCTGTCGCCGTGAATGATCAGTCCCGAGGACGGGCAGGGGGCGAGGAACGAAAAGTCGTAAAGATTGGCGGGCGGCGCGATCGAGATGAAGCCTTCAATCTCGGGCCTGCGCATCAAGAGCTGCATGCCGATCCAGGCGCCGAACGAAAATCCGGCGATCCAGCAACTGCGCGCCTCGGTATTGACCGATTGCGCCCAGTCCAGCGCGGCCGCGGCGTCAGACAATTCGCCGATGCCATGGTCGAAGCTGCCCTGGCTGCGGCCGACCCCGCGAAAATTAAAGCGCAGCGCGGAAAAGTTCCGGTGCACAAAGGCGTAGTACAGCTGATAGACGATCTGATGGTTCATCGTGCCGCCGAACTGCGGATGCGGATGCAGCACAATGCCTATGGGGGCGTTCTTTTGCTTGGCCGGATGATACCGGCCTTCGATCCGGCCTGCGGGCCCTGTGAAAATGACCTCGGGCATTCCTGAATTAACCTCGATCCATGCGAAACGGCGGCGGTAAAAGAAAAACCGGCATCCTTGACGCTGCCCGCGACCGCACGTAACTGTCTAAAACCACGTGGTATTTCGGAACTGGCGACGCGCCTGGTCAAGCGACCACATAGGTCGCGACTTCTAGCACAAGCCGGGGGACGAAAAGCAAGTATAACGAGTGGTCCCAAACCATGTCCGCGCGCTCATATTTGGACTGGAACGCCACCGCGCCGATGCGCGAGGAAGCGAAAGCGGCCTTGACCGCAGCTCTTTCGCTTGCCGGTAACCCGTCCTCGGTCCACGCGGAGGGCCGTGCCGCCCGGGTTTTGGTCGAGACGGCGCGAGAACAGATTGCCGCCCTGGTCGGGGCGCTCTCCGGCAATGTGCTTTTCACCTCGAGCGGAACTGAAGCCAATGTGCTGGCGCTGACGCCTGCGATCGAGACCGCGGACGAAAAGCGGCCGCGTTCACGGCTGTTCCTTTCGGCGATCGAGCACGCTTCGGTGCGCGCCGGCGGACGCTTTCCGCGCGAGGCAATAGAAGAACTGCCCGTTCGCCCGGACGGTCGGCTTGATCTCGCGGCGCTCGCGGCAGCCATTGCGAAATCGCCGCGGGCGCTGGTTTCGCTAATGCTTGCCAACAATGAGACCGGCATCATTCAGCCAGTAGCCGAAGCCGCGGCGACCGTGCATGCGGCGGGCGGCCTCATTCACGTCGACGCGGTGCAGGCGGTAGGCCGAATCCCTTGCGATATCGAGGCGCTGGGCGCCGACCTAATAACACTTTCGGCGCACAAGATCGGCGGCGCCAAGGGCGTCGGCGCGCTCATACGTGCCCGCGAGGATATTCATTTTCCCGAGCCGCTTATCCGCGGCGGCGGGCAGGAGCGGGGGCTGCGTGCCGGGACCGAAAACGTGCCCGGGATCGCCGCCTTCGGTGCGGCTGCGGCTGAGGCGCTCGCACGCTGCGAGAGCGAGATCGCCCACACGGCGGCGCTGCGCAACCGGCTGGAAGCCGCACTACTCGCGAGCACGCCGAACGCCGTGGTGTTTGGCCGTAACGATTCGGTCGAGCGGCTGCCGAACACGACGCTGTTCGCTTTGCCCGGCATCAAGGCTGAGACTGCCATAATCGCTTTCGATCTCGAGGGTGTTGCGGTGTCGTCAGGAGCGGCCTGTTCTTCGGGCAAGGTGCAGCCGTCGCATGTTCTTGCCGCCATGGGGGTATCCGGGCCGCTGCAGCGGGGAGCCGTGCGGGTGAGCCTCGGCTGGAACACGACCGCAGTGGACGTCGAAAGGTTCCTCACCGCTTGGACAAAGCTTGCAACTGCATTATCTAAGGAGCAGCAGGGCATTGCAGCCTGACCACTGCAGGAAGCGAATGAACGAGGCTATTTAAGCCTCTGATATTACGTAAAAATGGCCAGACACGAATTGGCCCTATGGGGGTGACCGAAGAAAAAGGCCCACCTGACCATAACCGACTAAATCCAACCCGCGGTCCTTGAAACCGTGAGCGGAGGGACGAATGCCGGCAGTGCAAGAGACCGTCGAGCAGGTCCGGCGCATCGACGTCGATCAGTACAAATACGGGTTTGAGACGCTGATTGAATCGGAAAAGGCGCCCAAGGGCCTGTCCGAGGATACGGTGCGTTTTATTTCGGCCAAGAAGAACGAGCCGGAATGGATGCTGGCGTGGCGGCTTGAGGCCTATAAGCGATGGCTGACCATGCGCGAGCCGAAATGGGCCAAGGTCGAATATGGCCCGATCGACTACCAAGACATTTATTATTACGCCGCACCGAAGAAGAAGGACGGACCGAAATCGCTCGACGAGATCGACCCGGAAATCCTGCGCACCTACGAGAAACTCGGCATTCCGCTGCGCGAGCAGGAATTCCTGCTGGGCGTGCAGAATCCACCCGAGGCGGGCGATGGTGACGGCACTGAAAATAAGGCCGGCACCGGTTATGGCCGGGTCGCGGTCGACGCGGTGTTCGACTCGGTATCGGTTGCCACCACTTTCAAGGCGGAATTGGCTAAGGCCGGCGTGCTGTTCATGCCGATCTCGGAGGCGGTGCAGCAGCATCCCGAGCTGGTGAAGAAGTATCTCGGCTCGGTAGTGCCGATCAGCGACAATTTCTTCGCCACGCTCAATTCGGCGGTGTTTTCCGACGGCTCGTTTGTCTGCGTGCCACCGGGCGTGCGCTGCCCGATGGAACTGTCGACCTATTTCCGGATCAACGAGCGCAATACCGGCCAGTTCGAGCGCACGCTGATCATTGCCGATCGCGGCTCATACGTGAGCTATCTTGAAGGCTGCACGGCGCCGGTGCGCGATGAGAACCAGCTCCACGCGGCGGTGGTCGAACTGATCGCGCTTGATGACGCCGAAATCAAATATTCGACCATCCAGAACTGGTATCCGGGCGACGCCAACGGCCGCGGCGGCGTCTATAATTTCGTCACCAAGCGCGGCGATTGCCGCGGCAAGAACGCAAAGATCTCCTGGACGCAGCTCGAGACCGGCTCCGCGATCACCTGGAAATATCCGAGTTGCATTCTGCGTGGCGACAATTCACGCGGCGAATTCTATTCGATCGCGATCTCCAATGGCTATCAGCAGGTCGATTCCGGCACCAAGATGCTGCATCTCGGCAAGAACACTTCGAGCCGGATCATTTCCAAGGGCATCGCCGCCGGACACTCCAACAACACTTATCGCGGACTGGTCACGGCGCATCGGCGCGCCAGCGGCGCGCGCAACTTCACCAATTGCGATTCGCTGTTGATCGGCGACCAGTGCGGCGCGCACACGGTGCCTTATATCGAAGCAAAGAATTCCTCGGCTGTGTTCGAGCACGAGGCAACCACCTCGAAGATTTCCGAGGACATGCTGTTCTACTGCATGCAGCGCGGGCTGTCCGAAGAAGAGGCGGTGGCGCTCGTCGTCAACGGCTTCGTCAAAGACGTGTTGCAGCAGCTGCCGATGGAATTCGCGGTCGAGGCGCAGAAGCTGATCTCGATCTCGCTGGAAGGCAGCGTTGGCTAAGGCCATGCCCACCTATTGGTTCAAACCGAAACGGTACGGCTATGGCGCGACCCCGGTTACCTGGCAGGGCTGGGCGATCACCGGTGCAGCTTTGCTGACGATCGTTTTGGCTGCAGTGTTGGTTCCGCCAAACTCGGGATGGACGGCATTTTTTGTCGTTGAAGCGATCGTCATAGCGGTTCTCGGCGTTGTTAGCTACCGCAAGACCGAGGGCGGATGGCGGTGGCGCTGGGGCGATCGATAGGGCGTCGCACCTCTCGCCAAATAAATCCGGAGCTCATTTGAATGGCACTGCTTGAAGTCAAAGATTTGCACGTCGAAATCGACGGTAGGGAAATCCTCAAAGGTCTCGACCTCGAAGTAAAGGCGGGCGAGGTGCACGCCATTATGGGCCCGAATGGGTCGGGTAAGTCGACGCTCGCTTATGTGCTGGCCGGCAAGGAAGAATACCGGCCGACTGTGGGCGAGGTGCGCTTTGACGGCCGGAACTTGTTCGAGATGGAGCCGGACGAGCGCGCCGCCGCCGGCTTGTTTCTTGCGTTTCAATATCCACTGGAGATTCCCGGCGTCGCCACCATGACCTTCCTGCGTACCGCGCTCAACGCGCAGCGCAAGAAGCGCGGCCAGGCCGAGCTCTCGACGCCAGATTTCCTCAAGAAGGTGCGCGAAACGGCCGGCAAGCTCGGGATCGATCAGGAAATGCTGCGCCGCGCCGTCAATGTTGGTTTTTCTGGCGGCGAGAAGAAGCGCAACGAAATTTTGCAGATGGCGCTGCTCGAGCCGCGCCTGGCGGTGCTCGACGAGACCGATTCCGGGCTCGACATCGACGCGCTGAAAATCGTCGCCGACGGCGTCAATCGGCTGCGCGCGCCCGAGCGTTCGTTCGTCGTCATCACCCATTACCAACGGCTTCTCAATTACATCGTCCCGGATGTGGTGCACGTCCTCTCGCGCGGGCGTATCGTCAAGACCGGAGGCAAGGAGCTTGCGCTTGAGCTCGAAGCACGAGGTTACGCGGAGTACCAAGAGGAGGTTCCGGCGTGAACGCCGAAGTCGCCGTCATCAAGACCGCGGCCGAGACCGCATTGGCGCAGACGTTTGCGCAGGTGCGCGATCGCTTGCCGGGTGACGACGCGATCGCGGCGCGGCGCGATGCAGCCTTTGAGTTGTTCGCCAAGCAGGGCCTGCCGCACCGGCGCGTTGAGGAGTGGAAATATACCGATCTGCGCGCGCTGATGCACGATGCCAAGCCTTTGGCAAGCCCGCCAGATGCCACCGCCAAAGCACGCGCCAAAGATGCCGGTCGAATGCTCGGCGATCTCGATGCGCGCCGACTCGTTTTCGTCGATGGCGTTTTTGTCGCCGACCTTTCCGATTTGCGCGATCTGGAGCCCGGGCTCTCCGTCGGCTCGCTGGCGCGGGCGCTCGCCAATGGCGATCCGGTGCTGACTGCGCGGCTCGGCAAGCTCGCGCCGGCCAACGACGTCGCGGTCGCGCTCAATACGGCTTTGATGGGCGATGGCGCGGTGATCCACATCGCCGCGGGCGCGACTATCGAGCGGCCGTTGCACCTGTTGTTCGTCGCGTCAGAACGGCCGACGGCAACATTCACACGCTCGCTGGTGACGATCGATCACGGCGCCCGCGCCATGCTGATCGAGAGCCACGAGGGTCCCTCCGGTGGCGATAATCAAGTCAACGCCGCGCTCGAATTGTTCGCCGGCGATGCCGCGCATGTCGACCACGTCAAGGTGATCGGGGAGGGGGCCGGCGCCCTGCATGTTTCAACGCTCGCCGCGGCGATCGGCGCGCATGGGCGGTTCAACACGTTCAGCTTTATCAACGGCGGTGCGGTGGTGCGCAATCAGCTATTTCTGCGGCTTGACGGCGAAGGCACCGTTGCCGGGATTCGTGGCGCATCGCTACTGCGCAACCATCAGCATGCCGATACGACGCTCGTTGCCGATCATATCGCGCGCGATTGCCAGAGCCGCGAAGTGTTCAAGTCCGTGCTCGACGACGAGGCGCATGGCGTTTTCCAAGGCCGTATCATCGTCCGCCGGCACGCACAAAAAACCGACGCCAAGATGATGACGCAAGCGCTCCTGTTGTCCGAGCGCGCCGAAGCCGACAACAAACCGGAGCTGGAAATCTTTGCGGATGATGTGCAGTGCGGCCATGGCGCGACCGCGGGCGCTTTGGACGATGAGCTAAGATTTTACTTGATGGCGCGTGGCATTCCGCCGGCGGAAGCCGAGGCAATGTTGATTCAGGCTTTCCTCGGCGAAGCGATCGAAGGTATTGAGCATGCCGGCTTGCGCGAGGCTTTGATCGAGAGCGTCGCAGGCTGGCTCAAGGCGCGCGGATAAGTGTGGCAGCCACGCTTCGCGATGCCGCCGCCGGCTCGGAAAGATGGACGTTGAGATCGAGCGAGATGGATCAGGCAACGCTCAGCAGTGCCTATGACGTCAACCGCATCCGGGCGGATTTCCCGATCCTGGCGATGCAGGTTTATGGCAAGCCGCTCGTTTATCTCGATAATGCGGCGTCGGCGCAAAAGCCGAAGGTGGTGCTCGACCGGCTCGACGAGGTCTACACCTCTCAATATGCCAACGTGCATCGCGGGCTTCATTTCCTCGCCAACGAAGCGACCGAGGCCTACGAGAACGCGCGCGAAAAAGTTGCCGCCTTTATCAATGCTAGGCGCAAGGAGGAGGTCGTTTTCACGCGCAATGCCACCGAAGCGATCAATCTCGTCGCCTACACGTTTGGGCGCGAGCGCATCAAAGCCGGCGATGAGATCGTCGTTTCAATTATGGAGCATCACTCCAACATCGTGCCGTGGCACTTTTTGCGCGAACGGCAAGGCGCGGTGATCAAGTGGGCGCCAGTCGACGACGAGGGCAATTTTCTGATCGAGGAATTCGAAAAGCTTCTCACTCCACGCACCAAGCTCGTGGCGATAACGCATATGTCGAACATGCTCGGCACTATGGTCCCGGCGAAGGAGGTCGTCCGCATCGCCCACGTGCGCGGCATTCCGGTGCTCTTTGACGGCGCGCAGGCCGCGGTTCACCTCGATGTCGACGTGCGCGACATCGATTGCGATTTCTATGCCTTTACCGGGCACAAGCTGTACGGGCCGACCGGTATTGGCGTGCTTTACGCCAAATACGAGCATCTTGCCGCCATGCCGCCGTTCAACGGCGGCGGCGAGATGATCCGCGAAGTATTTGAGGATCACGTCACTTACGGCGATCCGCCGCACAAATTCGAAGCTGGCACGCCATCGATCGTTCAGGCGATCGGACTGGGCGCGGCAATCGATTATGTCAATTCGATCGGCAAAGCCCGTATTCGCGCGCATGAGGCTGAGCTCGTGCGCTATGCCCACGATCGCCTGCGCGAGATTAACTCTTTGCGGATTTTTGGCACCGCCAAGAACAAAGGGCCGATCGTCTCATTCGAACTCAAAGGCGCGCATCCGCACGATGTGGCGACGATCATCGATCGCGCCGGCGTCGCGGTGCGGGCCGGGACCCATTGCGTCATGCCGCTCCTGGCCCGATTCGGCGTGACCGCGACCTGCCGCGCGTCGTTTGCCATGTACAACACGCGCGAAGAGGTCGATTGCCTTGCACGGGCGTTACTCAAGGCGCAGAATCTGCTTGGATAGTGCCATGACTGCTCAAATTGAAACGGACGAAACCAAAATCGACGAAACCAAAACTGAAGCCAAGCCCGCCGCTGCGGACTCTGCAGAGCGGCCGTCGGCGATTCCGCCCGACGAAATGGCGCGGCTCACCGATGAGATCGTCGGCGCGTTGAAGACCATCTACGATCCAGAAATCCCGGCCGACATCTACGAGCTCGGCCTGATCTACAAGGTCGACATCGACGACGACCGCATGGTCAATATCGAAATGACTTTGACGACGCCAAATTGCCCATCGGCTGCGGAATTGCCGCAGCAGGTCGAAAACGCAGTCGCGGGGGTGCTTGGCGTGCGCGAAGCCAAGGTCAATATCGTGTGGGATCCACCGTGGGACCCGAGCCGGATGTCGGACGAGGCCCGCGCGGTGTTGAACATGTGGTGATTGCGCGTGAAACCGGCGCGCACTACATATTTAGTGCGAGTCGCTTGCCTTAATTGACAGGATTAGACGCACGGAGGATGTGACAATGGCCATTGCTCGGCCGAAACCTCAGGTGGTCCGGCTCACTGATGCCGCCGCAGAGCGTATCAAGGCGGTCATGGCAAAAGCCGACCGTCCGATTGCCGCTGTGCGCGTCGGCGTGAAAAACGGCGGCTGCGCCGGCATGTCCTACACCATGGAATATGCCGCGAAGATCAATCCGCTGGATGAGGTGGTCGAGGACAAAGGCGTGCGCATCCTGATCGATCCCAAGGCGGTGTTGTTCTTGCTCGGCACCGAAATGGATTACAGGGTCGACAAGCTCTCGGCGCAGTTCGTTTTCAACAATCCCAACCAGACCTCGGCCTGCGGCTGCGGCGAGTCGGTACAACTCGAGCCGGCGGCCGGCGAGGCGCGGTAATTCTCACTGGACCTCGAGAGAGGGCGGCCGCTGGTCGAATCGTTACTGGCGGTTGTGCTTTCACGCGTCGCGCATGATACGCGGACCATCCAGACTTTTTTGAACCGGAGCAGTCGCTAAAAGTAGCAACTGTGCTCTTAGATTTTCACCGGCCGCAACAAAAACGCCGGCAAATGGGAAACGTCCGAATCTTCGTGGCGTGAACGCGACGGGGACGGTGGAGACGGCGGCGTCCGGCGAGGTCTGGCCTCGTCGTTGCGCGCGAACGGGGCCTTGCGACCGGCGTGACGATGGCCGTGCGGTCGTTCGGCGCGCGACGGCGGCTGCGAGGCGCCCGGCGGCGGCTCCATGACCGCAATAGTTTGTCCAATCAATTTTTCGATTGCAGCGACGGCCTTAGCGTCATTTGCTCCCGCGGCAATGGTAATTGCTGTGCCGCTGCGGCCCGCGCGTCCGGTGCGGCCGATCCGGTGCACATAGTCGTCCGGATGAAACGGAACATCGAAATTGTAAATGTGGCTGACGTCAGGAATATCGAGGCCGCGCGCCGCCACGTCGGAAGCGACCAATAACGTCACCTCGCCGTTGCGAAATTTTTCGAGCGCGGCCATGCGCGCCGGCTGGTCCATGTCGCCGTGCAGCGCCTGCACCGAGAATCCGTGGCGCAATAGCGAGCGAAACAGTGTCGCGACATCGCGCTTGCGATTGCAGAAAATGATCGCATTCTTCAAGCCTTCGGCGGAGCGGATCAGCCGCCGCAGGGTGTCCCGCTTTTCGTGCGCCTCGCGGCCCGATTTAACGAGAAGCTGCGTTGTAGTGGCGACGGTCGTCGCCGGCCGGGCGACTTCGACACGGACAGGATTGTGCAGAAACTGCTCTGTGATGCGCCGAATTTCGGGCGGCATGGTTGCGGTAAAAAACAGCGTCTGCCGCGTGAACGGAACGAGTTTGCAGATGCGCTCGATGTCGGGAATGAAGCCCATGTCGAGCATGCGGTCGGCTTCGTCAATCACTAGGAGTTCGACGCCGGTGAGAAGAAGGCGTCCGCGCTCGAAATGGTCCAGCAAGCGCCCCGGTGTCGCGATCAGCACGTCGACGCCGCGCGTCAGTTTGGTGTCCTGGTCGTCAAACGAGACGCCACCGATCAACAGCGCGACGTTGAGCTTGTGATTGATGCCATACTTGGCGAAGCTTTCTTCAACCTGTGCCGCAAGCTCCCGCGTCGGTTCAAGAATCAGCGTGCGTGGCATCCGCGCCCGGGCGCGCCCCTGTTCCAGGAGTGTGAGCATCGGCAGCGTAAAAGCCGCTGTCTTGCCGGTGCCGGTTTGCGCAATGCCCAGCACATCGCGCCGCGCGAGCACGTGGGGAATTGCCTGTTCCTGGATCGGAGTGGGGGCCTTGTAACCAGCCGCGGCGACCGCGGAAACGACTTTTTCGGACAAGCCGAGATTGGAAAACGACATAAACCCTCAAAGGACCGCCGGCAGCACCTTTTCGGCTAAAAGCGAAAATACGCGCCCGGCGATCGAATCTGCCCTACGTAGCGTGCCCGCAAGATAAGATCGATTGGGTGAAAGTCAACCTGAAAGCCCCAGCTGCAATGCAACAAGTTATCGGATTGCTTCACTTTTTCTGACCGCCCGGTAATCTGCAGCTTCCCTCACAGTAAGTTCCCTTAGGGACATTCCAATCATGCCAGACGCCTTGCCGGTCGTGCTCGTTCCCGGATTGACGTGTTCGGCGCGGCTTTATGCCGAGCAGATTCCAGCGCTGTGGCGTTTCGGCCCAGTAATTGTCGCCGACCATACCCGAGACGACAGTATGGCCAGCATCGCGCGACGTATTTTGGCCGGCGCGCCGCCGCGTTTTGCCCTCGCCGGTCTGTCGATGGGCGGTTACATTGCCTTCGAAATCATGCGCCAGGCGCCGCAACGGGTCGCCAGGCTCGCACTCCTGGATACCGGCGCGCGCGCCGAAACGCCCGAGCAAACCGAGCGGCGCAAAGTAGTCATCGCGCTCGCGAAAAGTGGTCGCTACGCCGAAGTTCCTGATATCGCTTTTCCGATCTACGTCCACCGCAATCGCCTTAACGATGCAGACCTGAAGCGGACGGTGCGCATGATGGCCGAGGAGACTGGCGTCGATGCGTTTCTGCGCCAGCAGCAGGCGATCATGAGCCGGCCGGATTCGCGACCTGGCTTTAGTTCGATCAAATGCCTAACGCTGGTGCTTGTCGGCGACGGCGACGAGGCGACGCCGCCTGAACTTGCGCGCGAGATTGCCGGCGCGATCACCGGCGCGCGGCTCGTCATGATCGCTGATTGCGGGCACCTATCCACACTCGAACAGCCGGAGAAAGTCACTGCCGCCCTAGTTGACTGGATGAAGTGGTGAGTGAAGCGGAACACACGCCTTTCTGGGGATGTTCTGTAATCCCGATTGCAAAAGCTTAAGACCGATGGAGAATGCCCGATGAGTTTTGTTTCGCGTCGCCTAATCCTTTGCGCCGCTGCGGCGCTCGTCGCAGCGTCAAGGTTGACTGGGCCGGCATGCGCGCAAAGCGATTATCCAAGTCGACCGGTGCGACTGGTGGTGGGATTCGCCGCTGGCGGCGGTAACGATATTTTTGCGCGGCTGGTCGGCGCGAAGCTTTCAGAAATTCTCGGCGAACCGGTCGTCGTCGAGAACCGGCCGGGCGCTGGGGGACGGCTCGCGGCGGAATATGTCTCCAACCAGCTGGCCGATGGTTACACGCTATTGGTCGGCGCCAGCGGGCAGATGTCCATCGCCGCCGCGATCTATCCGGATCTGAAATATCACCCGACCAAGACGCTCACGCCCCTCGCCATGATGGGGAGCTTTCCGCTGATTATGGTCATCAGCCCGGACAATCCGTCACGCGACGTGAAAGAATTGGCGGGATGGGCCAAGCAGCATCCTGACAAGGCGAATTATCCCAGCACCTCGCCGGCATTTACGATCGCAATGGAGCAGCTGAAGTTGAAATCCGGCATGCCGGCGGTGATGATCCCGTACAAGAGCAGCAATGAAATGATCCTTAGCGTGATCGACGGCCAGACCATGACCGCGATCGCCGACCCGCCGCCGACAGTGCCGCAGGCCAAGGGCGGCAAGGTCAAGGCACTGGCCGTCACCGGCGCCGAACGTTTGGGCGAGTTGCCAGATGTGCCGAGCATGGCCGAAGCCGGCTATCCCGGTGTCGATGTCCATCTGTGGAGCGGAATTTTCGCACCGGCGGCGACCTCGGCGGCAATCACCGCCAAATTGGAAAAGGCGTTGAGCGATTCGATCCGCGATCCCGGCGTATCGGCCAAACTGAGAAATCTCGCGATTACGCCGGGTGGCGGTCCGGCTGCCGATTTCCGGCACATGATTGATGACGACATCGTCAAGTTCCGCGATATTGTAAAGGCCGCAGATCTGCATTTCGAGGAATGATCCTCTCGGGGCATGCGATGAAAACTGTTGCTGTAGCGCTCATGACTGCGGTCCTGCTGGCCGTCCCGCTGTGGGCTCCGTCGGCGAAAGCAAGCGACATCGACTTGTCGGCGTGGAGCTGCAAACAGTTCCAGTCCGCGAGCAAGGAGGACGTGGCCCTCATTCTCGCCTGGCTCGACGGCTATTATCGTGCCGAGGACGATCCCCCGATCGTCAACACAAACCAATTGGCCGCCAACGCCAAGAAGCTTGATGCCTATTGCGCCACACACCCCGACGTGAGGCTGATGACGGCCGCGGATACACTCTTCGAGAAAGAGTGAGCTGAGCGGCACAAAGCGACGGGAATTGCTGCAAAATATTAGCCCCTCAATCTTGCCGCCTTTACAGTCCGAAATGACCGCGGGTGCATCTTCATCACGGCAGGGGGCGAATGCACAAAAGCTGGCGGTTTCTTCTTTGGCTCGGCGTGGTGGCTATTGGCGCCGCCATTTGGCTCGCGTGGTGGGCGACGTTGGGGTTTCCCAGCCCGATCTGTCCGCAGGGAGGCGCCGAGGATCATTGTTTGAGCTACGATCAAATCCAGGCATGGACCACTCTGATTTCCGATTCCGCTTGGAACGTTGCCGAATTTGCCAATGACTGGGCGGCGCTGATCGCCGCAATCTTCGCCGCCGTTCTGGCGATCTTCGCGTTTCGCTTGTGGCGGTCCACCGACAAACTATGGAGCGTCACCAACAAGACGCTCGAACACGCCGAGCAGACGACGAGAAAGCAACTGCGCGCCTATCTTGCCGTCGAGCCGCTCGGCATAACTGAATATATAGGCCACAACTATTTGATTGGTCATTTCCAGATATGCAGCTTTGGCAAAACTCCGGCACGGAATGTCTCGATCTACTCAACGATTGGATTGGATGCAGATGGTGCAAGAAGCGATTTCCCGATTGGAACGCCGCGCATCTCATCTACTGTTTTGCAGCCGGGAGCAAAAATGGAGTTCAGTTCCCCTGACGGCTGGCCCATTCCCGCCGATCAAATCGATGCCAGTGGACCTTTAAAGCTAAATGGTTTTCTGTATGTCTGGGGGGAGGTGCTCTACACCGACGACTTTAATACAATCGGCTGGACCGCGTTCTGCCACCGCTATCCTTGCGACATGTTCGGAATGACAGAGGATCAGGAAACAAAAAGCAGCCGTACATCTAACCGCAGCATTGATCGCAAATTTGCCCGCTACCACGAGGACGCAGGCAACGATGCGGGATAGGGCCGCAAAGCAATTCGGAGACGAGCCGTTTGCCAAATGTTTTTAGGACGCGACAGTACTGAAAGAAGCCACGAACTCGTGGCTCATTCGATGACTTCGTCGGCGCCGACAAGAAGCGATTGCGGCACCTTGAGGCCGAGAGCGTTAGCGGTCTTCAGATTGATAACTAGGTCGTATTTCGTAGGCTGCATGACGGGCATGTCGGACGGATTTCCCCCTTTGACGATCCGCGCGGCGTAGACACCCACTTGGCGATACGTGTCCGTGAGGCTCGGGCCGTAGCTAATGAGCCCGCCTTCGAGGGCATAATCTCGGAATTGGTAGATACCAGGCAAACGGTGCTCGGCGGCGAAAGCAAGGATTCGGTTGCGGCGTGAATCGAAAAATGGATCAGACGCCACCACCAGCCCGCCAATGTTTTTTTGCAATAAGGCGCTTAGAGCAGTTTCCAGTTCGGCGTCATTGCTGGCCTCTGCGATAGAGATGACCCGACCAATTTTTGTTGCCGCCGCTTCGAGGTAGCGCGCCTGGCCTATGGCAGGTGGATATTTTGGATTGACCAGCACGCCGAGAACAGAGGGCCCAGGTACGATTTCGCTCATGAAGTCCAGACGTTTTGCATCCAACTCACCAGTGCTGAACACGATACACCCGGTTGCGTTGCCGCCTGGCCGGTTGATGCTCTGCACCAGGCCGGCTTCGACTGGATCGCCGCTAATCGTGAAAACGATTGGAACCTGCGATGCCGCTGCCTTGGCGGCGCGCGCTGACGCATCGCCGCCGACTGCTACCAAGACGTTGACATGACGCTCTGCTAGCTCTCCGGCTAATGCCGGCAACAGCGCGTAGTCGCCGCGCGCCCAGCGATATTCGATGCTAATATTGTCGCCTTCAACAAAACTCGCTTCCTCCTTGAGGCCTTTTTGAAAGGCCCGCAGCAGATTCGCGGAATCCTCAGGGGAACGTGCACTCATAAACCCGATGACAGGCTGTAATGCCTGCTGCGCGCGCACCACATATGGCCACGCAACCGCCGCGCCCACACCTGCAATGAATTCCCGTCGCCTCATAAAGGCTCTCCTCATCGAGTGCCATACACTATCAAATCAAAGAAAGTTGCTGGGTATCGCTTGTCACTTGGTATGTTCGCGGGCGACCAACCCGCTTGGAATTGCGTAAGGCGGGCAGGGGACGTCTCTTATACGTCCAGCGCCGCCTCGTCGGCAAATTCGGCGCGCTCCTGGATGAATTCGAAACGCGCCTCGGCCTTGGTGCCCATCAAGCGCTCGACAGACTTTTCCGTGTCCTTGCGGTCGTCCGCGACCAGCACGACGCGAAGGAGCGTCCGCTTTCTTGGGTCCATGGTGGTCTCTTTGAGCTGCGCCGCCATCATCTCGCCAAGTCCTTTGAAGCGGCTGACCTCCACCTTGGCATTGGCGTGGAACTCCTTCTTCAGGATCTCGTCGCGGTGCCTGTCGTCGCGGGCATAAAGAACTTTGCCGCCATGGGACAGCCGATAGAGCGGCGGCACGGCGAGATAAAGATGGCCCTTGTCGATGAGCTGCGGCATTTGCCGGTAGAAGAACGTGATCAGTAGCGAAGCAATATGGGCGCCGTCGACATCGGCATCCGTCATGATGATGACGCGGCCGTAGCGCAGATCCTCGTCGCGATAATGCACGCCGGTGCCGCAGCCGAGTGCCTGAACGAGATCGGCAAGCTGCTGGTTCTGCGCCAGCTTATCCTTGCCAGCGGAAGCAACATTGAGGATTTTGCCGCGCAGCGGCAGTATCGCCTGTGAGGCGCGATCGCGCGCCTGTTTAGCCGAGCCGCCGGCGCTGTCGCCCTCGACCACGAACAGTTCGGCGCCGTCGACGGCGGTATTGGTGCAATCGGCGAGCTTGCCGGGCAGGCGCAGCTTGCGCACCGCGGATTTGCGCGCGATGTCCTTTTCCTGGCGTCGTCGGACGCGCTCTTCGGCGCGTTCGACGACGAAATCGAGAAGTTTGTTGGCGGCAGTCGGATGTCCGGCGAGCCAGTGGTCGAACGGGTCTTTGATCGCTTGCTCGACCAAGCGTTGGGCTTCGGCGGTGGCCAGCCGATCCTTGGTCTGCCCCTGGAATTCCGGTTCGCGGATGAACACTGAAAGCAAGGCGCCGGCGCCGACCATGACGTCGTCGCTGGTGATGGCGGCGGCGCGTTTGCCTTGCCCGATGCGATCGGCATGATCCTTCAGTCCGCGCGTGAGTGCCGCGCGCAGTCCGGATTCGTGTGTGCCGCCATCCGGCGTCGGGATGGTGTTGCAGTACGAGTTAAGAAAGCCATCGGCGTCTGCGGTCCACCCGACCGCCCATTGCACCGCGCCGTGCGCGCCGATCTTACCCGCGCTGCCGGTGAAAATGTCGGGATGGACCAGCGTCGCGCTGGCGAGCGTTTCGGACAGATAGTCCTTCAAGCCATCGGCGAAATGAAACGTCGCCTGTTCCGGCACATCTTCCGTGCCGCGAAGAAGCTCCTTGGCGCAAGCCCAGCGGATTTCCACTCCGCCGAACAAATAAGCTTTGGAGCGTGTCATCTTGAATACGCGCTCCGGCCGGAAGTGCGCTTTGGGCCCGAAAATCTCCGGATCGGGCCGGAAGCGCACTTTGGTGCCGCGCCGGTTCGGTGCCTTGCCGGCATCCTGCAATTTGGTTTTCGGTTTGCCGCGCTCGAACGCCATCCGATAAAGCCGCTGGCCGCGCGCGACCTCGACTTCCATGCGTTCCGAGAGCGCGTTGGCGACGGAGACGCCGACGCCATGCAAGCCGCCAGAGGTCTCGTAGACCTTAGAATCGAATTTGCCGCCCGCGTGCAGCGTGCACATGATGACTTCGAGCGCCGACTTGTTCTTAAACTTTGGGTGCGGATCGACCGGAATGCCGCGGCCGTTATCGGTGACGGTCACGAAACCATCCACCGCCATTTCGACCTCGATCCAATCGGCATGACCGGCGAGCGCCTCATCCATCGCATTGTCAATGACTTCCGCGAACAGATGATGCAGCGCCTTTTCGTCGGTGCCGCCGATATACATTCCCGGCCGCCGGCGCACCGGCTCGAGCCCCTCCAGAACCTCGATGTGTTTGGCGGTATAGCCAGCATCGCCCGCCGGCGCGCGCGAAGAGCCGCTGCGCGCGCTATCGCGGCGCGCCCCCGGCGCGTCGGCGAACAGGTCCGGTATTTTTGAGGATTTTGCGGTCTTTCCCACGGCTCGTCCTAGCTGGATGTGGCGCCTCGTGCCGCCGGGTGCAATGGCAGATCAGAGCGAAACAAGCAGCGAATCAGCCCCAAGCGTAAGCACAACTATGCCACCGGCGCGGCAAAAGCATGAGCACCAAACCTGGGCACCAAACCTGGACACCAAAATAGGCGCCAAATTTGGGCGTTAGTCGTGAGCGCCTTGACGCTTAGCGAATTGACTGCTGGGCGCTAGCGGCCTATATCGCCGGCCCATGAATAGGTCATTTGCCGCCGCAATGTCTTGTAAGCGCCACCGCCAGCCCTGGCGCCGAGCGCGTATGCGCGGCCGCGCCTAACCTTTCCGTCGTGCCGCCCGGTCCGCGGCACTTTCTCTGACAAGCTCTGACAAGCTTCCGCGGATTCGGCCTGGCGTTCTCTAACAGCGCAAGGTTGATTTTAAGGATTCGACTTATGTCTGCGACAGGCAGTTCGGCCAAAGCCAAGATCGGCATACTCGGCGCCTCCGGCTATACCGGTGCCGAACTCGTTCGTTTATTGCTGCGCCATCCTCATGCCGAAATCGTGCTGCTAACGGCCGAGCGCCGCGCCGGCAAAACCATGGCGGAGGTGTTCGCACAATTTGCGCCTTTTACCCTGCCGACGCTCAGTGCCATCGAGGAGGCCGATTGGCAAAAGCGCGGGCCGGACGTCGCGTTCTGCGCGCTGCCGCACGGCACGACGCAGAAGGTGATCAAGGATTTGCTGGCGCGCGCGCCACACACCAGGGTGGTCGACTTGTCGGCCGATTTTCGCTTGGCGGATCCGGCCGCTTATGCGCGCTGGTACGGTCACGCCCATGCCGCGCCTGAACTGCAAAAAGAGGCCGTCTATGGTCTCACAGAGATTTACCGAGACAAAATCAAGGGCGCGCGGCTCGTCGCCAACCCGGGCTGCTATACGACCTGCGCCGAACTGCCGCTGATTCCGCTTCTCAAAACCAAAGCTATTGACCCGGACGAGATCGTCATCGACGCGAAATCCGGCATGACCGGAGCCGGCCGGACAGCGCGCGAGGACATGGTATTCGCGGAAGTATCCGAAGGCTTTCATGCTTACGGCGTTGGCCATCATCGTCACATGGCCGAGCTTGATCAGGAGTTTTCTCGCGCCGCGGGCCGGGAGGTCATCGTCAGCTTCACGCCACATCTGGTGCCAATGAACCGCGGCATCCTGGCGACGATCTATGTACGCGGCGCCAAGGCTGCACCACAGGATATTCACGCGATACTGGCGAAGAGTTATGCGCGCGAACCATTCGTTCACATCTTGCCGTTCGGCACAACGCCGCAAACACGGCACGTCCGCGGCTCCAACATGACCTTCATCGGCGTTGCGGCTGATCGCATTCCCGGCCGGGCCATCATCGTTTCCGCGCTCGACAATCTGACCAAAGGCGCTTCGGGCCAGGCGGTGCAGAACATGAATGTCATGCTCGGCCTGCCGGAAACCATGGGTCTCGACCAGGTTGCTTTGTTTCCTTAAGCGACGGACACAATTTCCAGATCTGGTGGCGAAATTCAGATCAGTTTGAAGATCGCCAGCACCAACAGGGCCTGCGCCACGAAACCGGCGGCAAAGGACAGCGTGCGCAACACCGGGATTCCGAGCGTGTAGACCACCACATGCGTCAACCGCGACCAGAAATATAGCGCGCAAGCAAATGCGGTCATGGTCGTTGTGATGCTCAGCGCCCGCGCTGTCAAAACAAGAGGCGCGAAAATGACCAGGTTTTCCACGGCATTGACATGCGCGGCCATCAGCCGGCCTGCCCATAGCGATTGCGTCTTGTCGCTCGGGCTTGGATTGGCCATCGCGCCCATGAGCCCGCGCACCATGATGCGGTCGAGAATGTAAGGGACCCAGAACAGTCATCGCTACCGTGAGCACGAGCCAGAATAATTCACTGGACATGGTTGTCTCCCCCAATGATCCGCGAAGTACATCGACTGAGCTAGCGCAGCGTACCGCCCATCTGCACCGAGGTCACGACTCCGTTGTGCAGCAGAACATATCGTCCCTTGCCATAGACATAGCGTTCCGAAACTCCTCGCACCGTCTCACGATGATCGACGTGGCTTGGGTCACCCCAGCAAGTGGCGCGAACTTGTTTCGCCGTCATACCAACGCGCGGATTGCCGCGACGCTTACAGTCCGCTGCCGCCTTCTCCAGGTCGACTTCTGTTGTTTCTACTGCGAAGCTGGAGGCGTTTACATACCCTGTCCGGCCATCAGCCAATTTGACGTGGTAATAAGGATTACCGAACATACCTTCCTCAATTCCATCCGGTTGCAGCTTTGTGGTTACTGCAACGAGAGTACATTCGCCCTCTGGGTTGCTCGCCGGTTTCGTGCACAAAAACACAGGGATTCGGACCCATAAATCTTTTCCGATTTCCGGCTCGTACTGCGCCTTTTCACGAAGAAATTTTTCGTGGTCGTAGGACGCGATAATCGCTTTCGAGTCCTTGGCGCAGCCGCTGATCACCGCAAACGCGATGGCGCTGAAAATCAAATGCGTCCTCAAATCAGTCTCCCAGCTGCGTTGAAAGTACACGCAGCTGCAACGGCTGGTCGAGTGAATGATATTCAACGAACGGGCATCGCCTTTGCGCGCAAGCTTAGCGAAAGCGCGATTTAATCGCGGACCTTCACGTAGTTTCCCGGGGCGTCCTCGATCGCTTTGAGTGCGCCGCTGCCGGGAATGCGCGCTGGGACTTCGGTCGGATTTTGCTTGGTGATCCAAACGAGCCAATCTCGCCACCACGAACCGGGGTGCTCCTTGGCCTTGGCCAGCCAGCCGTCGATGTCTGCGTTGCGGGGCTTGGGCCCCGTCCAATATTGATATTTGTTCTTCGCCGGCGGGTTGATCACACCGGCGATATGGCCGGAGCCGGCGACGACGAATCTGACATCGCCGCCGAAAAACTTTGAGCTAAACATCGCCGATTTGGCCGGTGCAATGTGATCCTCACGCGTCGCCAGATTGTAAATCGGGATCTTGATCGCTTTCAGGTCGATCGGCGTTTCGCCGAGCATCATTTTGCCCTTGGCAAGCTTGTTATCGAGATAACAGTTGCGCAGATAGAACGAATGATTGGCTGCGGGCATGCGTGTGGCGTCGGAATTCCAATACAATAGATCGAACGGGAAGGGGGCTTTTCCCTTCAGGTAATTGTTGATGACGTAAGGCCACAGCAGATCGTTTGATCGCAGCATGTTGAAAACGGTGGCCATCGAACGGCTGTCGAGATAACCCCGCTCGGACATTCTTTTTTCAAGAGCGGCAACCTGCTCCTCGTCGACGAAAACTTTCAGGTCGCCGGCATAGGTGAAATCAACCTGCGCGGCGAATAGGGTCGACGAGACTATACGTTCGTCGCCGCGCGCCGCCATGGCCGCGAGCGCGATCGCGAGCAAAGTGCCGCCGACGCAATAGCCGATGGCGTGGACCTTGTCTTCACCCGTCACCTGTTTGATCGCGTCCAGCGCCGCAAGCGGTCCTTCGCGTACGTAGTCGTCGAATGTCTTCTGCGCGAGCCGCTCGTCTGGATTGACCCACGAAATACAAAACACGGTGAGCCCCTGATCCACACACCATTTGATGAACGATTTTTCCGGCGTCAAATCGAGCACGTAAAATTTATTGATCCAGGGCGGCACGATCAGCACTGGACGCTTGAGCACGGTCTCGGTCGAGGGCGCATATTGAATGAGCTGCATCAACTCGTTCTGGAAAATCACCTTGCCGGGCGTGATCGCCAAATTGCGTCCGACCTCGAACATCGAGGAATCCGACTGGCGGATTTTCAAATGCCCACCGCCGCTTTGGATGTCTTCGGCGAGCATATGCATGCCGCGCACAAGGTTGTCGGCGTTGGAGGTGAGCGTCTCGCGAAGAAGCTCGGGATTAGTCAGGACGAAATTAGTGGGCGCCACCGCGTTGGTGATCTGCCGCACATAGAATTCCGCCTTCTGTCTGGTATGCGGATCGAGATTGGCGGCATCTGTGACCAGCTTGTCCGCCCATCGCGCGGTCAAAAGGTAAGCCTGTTTCAAAAAATCGAAGTATTGGTTTTGCGACCACTCCGGATCGCTGAAACGCTTATCGCTCGGAGACGGCGCAGCCACTGGCGCCACCGTTTCTCCGGCAAGCCGCTTCACGGCGGAAGCCCACAGATCGAGATAGGCCTTGCCGAGGCTCGTCTGTAATTCGACGGTGCGTTGCGGATCGGACAGCCAATATTCGGCGACCTGGCCAAGCGTCTTGACGACTTCGGTGATCTCATCGGCGAGTTCATTGTCGTCGCGGCCTTGCTCGCGCGGCTTGAGGTAGGCAGCAAGCGCCCGCCCGCCCTCCTCAACCAGGCGCGCCAGATTGTGCGAGAACGCCTCAATATCCACCGTCCCAAAATTGATTGGGATCGGCGCCGGCGCTTGCTGTTTCTCCGGCTCCTTGGCGGACGGTCCTTGGTTTGCCAGCCGCTGCTGCGCCGTTTCCTCTGATGGAGCCCGCACGTGCGTTTCCTCGGTGGCCGCGCGATTCGGCGGCCCTTTTGGCAGAAATGGCCTGCTCACCGCTGGTCCACAAGTGTGTCTTCCACGGAGCTGGCCCGCCGGCTGTTGCTGTCTACAGCGACCGGTCCCGCTTTGGACATAATAGCATCTTAGCTCGAAACCTTTGAATTCAACGGGTTGCGAGGCTCTAATTTGAGCACGACGGCCAAAGCGTTCTCTTTCTGTACCGACAGCCGCGTGTAGCGAGCCACCATCGGCTCGGACATCCCAACCATGTCGGCCACCTGCTTCGTTGTGCAGCCCGCTCCATAAAGACGCACACACGCATGACCGCGCAGCCCATGCAGCACCAGCTTCCGCAGGTCGGAGAGCGCCGGATTATGCCGCCGCTCATAATTCCAAGCTTCCGTTAGTTGCTGCCTTTCCCACGGCAAGCCCCATGGCGTGAGAAGAAACGGGCCGGGGCGACGCTCCCAAGTCGCCATGGCTTTTGCCAAAGGCTCTAGGATCGGACACCAGACTTCACGTCCGGTTTTGACTTGCTTGACGTTGATGCCGTCGCGCCCACGAAAGCTCTCGATGTCGCCCCAACCCATACGCACAAGATCGCTGCCGCGCTGTCCGGTATTGGCGCCAAGCGTAATGACTCTCGCAAGATCTGGCCTAGCGTGCTGTTCGGCGATGCGAACCTGTTCGTCTGTCCACGGAATATGACCGCCGGTGGGCTTGCCCGTTTCTACTCCGAGCGTAATTGAACGGGGGAGCAAATCACGAACCACGGCCCACTTTTCAAGCATCTTGAATGCAGCGAGCGCGGCCGCTTGTTTGCCCGGTTTGTCATTCCAGCCGTCAAGATATTGCTGCACTAGCGCTGGCCTGATTTCGTCCACCAACACAGCGCCGAGCAGTGTCGGTCGACAGGCAAAATCCAGCTCACGTCCCAACAGTGCCTGACTTGCTGGCCGCAAGCTCAGGAATTTGGGCGAGCCCTTGAATGCTCGCACCAGTGCGGCAAAGCAGTTCTCAGTGACGCGCGGTTTCATCAGCCTCCAGCCCGCTCTCGTCGTACCGCTTCGGCTATACTCCCGATTCTATCATTGGGCGGCCCATTAGCGAGCCACTCATTGACTTCCTTCCACCGCCAAAGTCGCTTAGCTCCCAACTTGTGCGGCGGCGGCAACCTGCCTTGCGCGACATAGTTCTCAACGCTGGCCGGGCATGAACAAATCGCCCAACAGAGCGTGTCCATATCAACCCAAGGCGGAATCTGCTCTGTCATGCCGCCCCCATCTCGCGCACAAGCGCTTGAAACATTTTCAAGATCTTGCGGCCCTCGCGGTTGAGTGCATTGGCCTCCTTCAGCGAAATCCTGCCGGTAACGAGGTCGGCAGAAATGGCGATTAGCGCGCGTTTGAATTCGTCACTATTTGTAATGCGCCGACCATGCAGTACTGGAAAATTGCCCCCGGCCCTCATCACGCCGCCTCCCCAAACTCGCGCCGGTCTTCATCGAGGCCCTGTTCCAGAATCACCGTGATCATATTGGACACCGTCCGGCGCTCGGAGGCCGCCCGCGCCTTCAGCTTGGCCAATAGCTCTGGCGCGAGAGAGGCGTGCGCGGTGTACCGTGGGGCCTTTACTTCATGCTGCTCGTTCATCGTTGTCTCCAAGCGTATGGGTTTCCCTGCGCCGTTGCTGGCGCGGGCTGTGATTCCTATCGAGTGCGTTAGCACCCGGATTTTGATGATTGATGCGTTCGGCGGCCCGCATTATTTGGCAGGCCGTCGGGTTCCCCACCCAACCAACGCTTCAGAAGACTGTCCGCCGCACGAGATGTCGTACTAGACCAGAATCAAAATAGCGCGCGATTTGCCGGATACAAGACTCGAATTGCAACGCTTCGCAGATTTTTCCACACCGACTAGTGTTTATCCACGCCCCGCTCTAGCAACAATTCAATCATGGTGGATAGCGTCCGGCGCTCCTTAGCGGCTCTAGCGCGCAGCTTATCCAATAGCGCCGGCGTAATCATGGCGCGGATGCCCTCAGTCCGGCGGGCTTTTCCACCGGCTTCCTTATGTTTCCGCCTTACACCAAATGTTACCATGTCTACCCACTATGACGGATTGACGACGTTTGACCGTCGAGCGAACGATGCTGGGCCGATCACCCCGCCTTTTATCTACCAAGTGGTCGGTCAGAGCCGGGATGACGTGCCGACGGTGGTACACGGCGGGAAGCCGTCATCCCGGCTCGCAGCAGCAACCGCAATAACACCGTCACCCGCGCATTTCACCTAATGTCCTTTGCGGCTTAAAAGCCACGACACAACTGAATTAAGTTTAATTGGGTTAATTTTATTCACCGCTTCCCGCCGCGCTGATCGATCATTCGCCTAGCACGCGACGACGATGTTCTTCCCGCATTTCTTCGGCGATGCTCGTTCGCGAGAGCCGCACCAACTCGGCAAACGGTGCATTCGGCCGGCATGATCTGCACGACAGCGTGGGAATGAGACTGCTTACCGCTGCGTCGGGATGACGGTCCAGGCCACGAAGGTCAATCGCGTTAATCGTGTGGCAGGCGGGACAGCGCACCCACAGAAACCAATAACCAGCGGCTACGGCAGCGCCGATGGTCGGCGAGAACAGCATTGGCATTCGCTTGGCTTGGCGTTCATTCCAAGCCGCGATTAGGCGCTCGGCATCTTCAAGCACCTGAGCATCTGTCGCGCGCCGGTTTGCCGCTTCCTTCTCTGCGGCCTCGCGGCGCTGATCCTCAAGCTTGCGGCGGTTGAAGCCCATGGCTCTCAATGGTCTCTAACGGAAATTAACCATTTTGACTTAAGACAAATAATTATCGACCCGGGTGTGATCATATTATTTTGTAGGAGATTAGGCGGTCATGAGCGACGAGCGCGCAATTACAAAGACGATTGGCGTATCGCTCACCGTTGTATTTGTTGCCATATTGATATTGAGCGCCATTTCCTATTGAGAACCCGCAGGCAATCTGCGCCTCGATTAGACGCTTGGCCTCCCACCCGTGTGTTCAGGGTGGGTTCATTTCGGACGGCAGAAAATCGGGGTCGGTAGGCTTTGGGGCCCGCAGTGGCGAGGTCGCAAATGAAAACCTCCATATTGATTATCCTCAGCATGACGGTGCTCATAGTCGGCGTTTTGGCGGTCATGAACAACGCCTGCAAGAGCGGGCAGCACGCCTGGTGCGCTCCGATGTCCACCGTAAAGGACCACATAAGGCCCCCGCCTCGGCAGACCTCTGGCCCTGGCTCTGTAGTTTTCGGATAAGCCTTTGCATAGCCAATAGCCCGCTCTATATCTGCTCCGTCATGTCGTTGCGTGAGCGTACCCGCCCAGGGCTGGGCATTATCGAGCCGTGTCTGCCGTCACCCGCGAAGGCTCCGCCTTCCGGTCCCGGTT